>Ga0213858_10000385_pt1 | contig 21293 bp, 27 predicted proteins | sample PICome_FD_160122 | JGI IMG/M metagenome (GOLD analysis project Ga0213858, IMG submission 160122) | Coastal seawater microbial communities near Pivers Island, North Carolina, United States - PICO245 | ecosystem: Environmental > Aquatic > Marine > Coastal | place: USA: North Carolina | collected... | reverse complement strand
TTGATGCACACACACAGGTAGGCGATCTTGAAAAAGTCGTTTACAATGTACACTGGTCTTATATCGCTGAAGATGCAAACGAAAACAACGCTTCTATTATCGGAACGCAAACAGTAGATGAACCTAACGCAGATAGCTTTACGGCATTTGATGATTTAGTTCAAGCAGATATTATAGCTTGGATTGAACCACTTTTAGACGTTGCAGAAATGCAGTCTAACCTAGATGCGCAGATCGCAGAAAAGGTTGCACCTACAAAACTAACTTTAAGCGTTCCTGAATAATTCTTTATGCCTTTGAATAAAGAAATTGTTTAACTTTACAAAAATAATTTTTTATAATGGCAAACAAGATCGAAGAAGGGATTCTAAAAAACCTTCAACAACAACAAGAAAACAAAGCCAAGATTCAAGGGGAACTTGGTGGTTTAGAACTTCAAAAGCACGCTTTACTTCACGCCTTTGCACAAGTTCAAGCTGAACAAGATGCAATTACAAAGGAACTAGAAGATAAGCACGGCAAAATCGAAATCAATTTAAAGACCGGCGAATTTACACCGATCGAAGATAAAGATGCAAAAGATATTGAAGTTGTAGATGCTGAAGAAGTGAAATAGTTTCGATGTCGGCAATAAACGCAACTTCTTTTTTACTTCTAAAAGATAATACGGTGTTAGGTCATTCGACTAGCACCGTTATTAATTTAGAACAAGATTTAGCCGATGCAACCACAAAGGATTCGCAAGGGTGGCAAGAATTTTTGGCGGGTATTCGATCCGGAAGGATTCGCGCCGAAGGTTTAACCGATTATTCTGATTCCTTAAATTTTGGTCAGCTTCAAGAAATGCTGATCACTAGATCAATCAACGATTTTTATTTTAAGCATCCCGCAAATCAAAAGGTTATTATTCGGGGGGATGGTTTTGTAACCAATATATCCGAAGTGGCTGAAAATAATGCCGCCGTTTCTTTTAATGTAGAAATTCAGTTGACCGGATTATTTGCCGTGAATTTAGTTGAAGGCGAAACTTGGGATACTATATTTACACAATGGGAATTGCTAAACGAGAACTGGAATTTAGTGTAATTTTTTTCTTTGTATATTTGATTAAAATTTGATAACGAAATAATTTAAAATCAATATGGCTACAACTGGCGTATTTTCAGGAACTAATTTACTTGTAAAAGTAATTGCTGACGGCGGAACTTTAGCAACTATTGGACACACCACAAGTTGTTCAATGTCGCTTTCACACGATTTGCCTGAAGCTACAACTAAAGATTCAAACGGATATTCAGAATTTATTTCAGGTGTTCGCGGTGGAACAATTTCTTTCGAAGGTTTAGTTGCTTATGACGATTCTTCAAATGCTGAAGAAATTATCGGATATGTAACTGGTCGTAACAAAGTGGACTGGTCTTTCGGAACTGCCGAAACTGGCGATACAGTTTACGAAGGTGAAGGATTTATTTCTTCAATCGAAGTATCGGCTGAAATGGAATCACCGGTTTCATTTAGTGGTGAAATCACTATTACCGGAGCAATCACTTCTTCAACAAATTAATAAATAAACAAGGCGCTTAATTAGGGGATTAAGCGCCTAATATATTCTACTTATGGCAACAAGGAAACGTGGCTACTACACAACAAAGTTGGGCGGTAAAAACCGCACAATGCACTTTTCAATGAACTTTTGGGCGAACTTCACCGATCTTCTTGGGATATCCCTTGAACAGATTGGCGACGTTTTTGCAGGCGGTGTTTCGTTATCAAATATCCGCGCCTTAATTTATGCGGCACTTTTAGCAAATGATCAAGAAAAAGGTATTGAACCTGATTACAATCAATTTACCGTTGGCGCTTGGCTTGAAGATTTACAGGCTGACGAACTTGAAAAGATCATTGAATCAATGACCGAATCGCGCATTTTGGGTAATTCCTTAAATATGGGAATTGAAAGGAATGTAAAAAGCACTACAAAGGCGGGAAAGTAAATTCCCAACTTGACTGGGAAACACTACTTGATTACTATATCGGGCAGGTTGGGATTAACCCGAATGAATTTTGGGGTAACACTTGGAAGGAAAACCAACTACTAGGCGAATCGTATATGATCAAGATGAATATATCTTGGGAACAAACACGATATCTAGCATCGATGTTAGTCAATGTAAATGCGCAGAAAAAATCTAATATGATTGCGCCGGATAAACTTTTTCCTTTACCACAAGATGTTTATTTGGAACGTGGCAAACCAAAATCTACTGAAGCTGAATACCAAGCCTTTATTGACAAGCTTGACAAGCTAAAATCCAAGGGATAAAATTTTCGTAAATTTGATCCAAAACATATTCAATGGCGGATCAATCTTTAAGGGTTCGGTTGTTGGCGGTAACCGCAGGTTTTACAAGGGGGATGAATACTGCATCCAACCAATTAAAATCATTCGGTGCAAAAGCTAAATCAGTCGGTTCTTCTTTAAAATCAATACAACTTCCTTTAGCGGTTGCAGGTGGCGCCGCAGTAAAACTTGCCGTCGATTTTGATAAGTCAATGACCCAAATCGAATCGTTGGTTGGTATTGCCGGTGATAAGGTTGCCGAAATGGGTGAAGCGGCAAAGAAAATGTCGCTTGATACTGGACAATCCGCAACTGCCGCCGCCGATGCTTTATTTTATATTACGTCAGCCGGTTTACGAGGCGATGAAGCAATGCAAGTTTTAAATGCATCGTTAAAATCAGCTTCAATAGGTTTAGGTGATGCAAAGACCGTTGCCGATCTAGCGACGTCTGCAATGAACGCCTATGGTTCAGAAACGCTTTCAGCTTCAAATGCAACCGATGTTTTAGGTGCCGCCGTTCGTGAAGGTAAATTGGATGCAGAAACGCTTGCCGGAGCAATGGGATCAGTCTTACCGGTAGCATCAAATATGGGCGTTCAGTTCCACGAAGTAGGTGCCGCGTTTGCCGCGATGTCGCGTACTGGAACAGATGCCGCGCAAGCTTCAACCCAACTTAATGCAATTATGATGGGTATTATGAAGCCAACCGAAGATGCTAAAAAGGCACTTTCCGAACTTGGTTTATCTAGTGAAGGGCTTCGCCAACAAATAAAAGACAAAGGACTTCTTGATGTATTTCTTACTTTAAAAGATGCATCCCTTCGAAATTCTGAAGCATTCGAAAGGGTGTTTGGGAATGTTCGTGCCTTGAAAGGTATTATGGATTTAACCGGTGCCGGATTTGAATCAACGCGACAAATCTTTGACAATATGAATAACACCGCCGGATTTACGGCGGATGCATTTGCAAAAGTTGAAGAAAGCGCAAGTTTTAAATTACAAAAGGCACTTAATTCAGTAAAGGTTTCATTTACCAATTTAGGCGGAACGCTTTTAACGGCGTTATTGCCATATATCCAAAAGCTTACCGGTTTTATTACAACCTTGTTTCAGAAATTTCAAAATCTAAATCCAACGGTTAAGGGATTAGTTCTTGCCGCAGGTGGTTTAGCTTTAGTTTTACCAACTGTTTTATCGCTTTTAGGAACGATCGCTTCAGCTTTAGGCGCATTACTTTCGCCGGTTGGTTTAGTAATTGCCGCTTTTGCCGCAGTTGGTTATGCGGTGGTTAAAAATTGGGAACCGATTAAAAAGACCATTGTTGATGTAATTAATTACGTTATTAGTCTTTACAACGAATCGCTTGCCTTTAGAATTATTATTCAAAGTATTGGCGCAATATTTAAATCAATTTTTGAAATCGGTAAATCGGTTTTTGAAGGTCTTTGGAATATTGTCAAAGCACTTGGTCAAAACTTTATAAATCAATTTAAAGCTATTGGTAAGGTTATTAAAGGTGTTTTCACCCTTGATACAGAAATGATCAAACAAGGGGTAAAGGATTCGCTGAATAGCGCTTTTGGCACTTTTAAAACAATCGCAAATGAAGCAGGTGATAAGGTAAAAAATGCCGGTCAAATTGTTGCAGACAATTTTGCGCAAGGAATGGAAAATGCAAGAACGGCAAAAGAACTTCCTTTGGTTACTGAAGCTGACGTTGATAATTTTGTTGGCGGAATAAAAGACAAAGTTGTAAATGCAGGAAAACAAATTGCAGGATTTTTTCAAACTGGAACAAAAGAAGGTGGCACCGGAGTTGATGCAGGCACCGGTGAAGGTGGTGCTGAACCATTCCAACTTGGATCATTTGGTGGCGCAACGGAAGGATTAAATCTTGCAGGCGAATCGCTTAACCTGATTGGTAATTCAGTTGATTCCGTTACGCAGAAATTCGAACGAATGAAAGAATTTGTATCGGAAAATGCGGAAATGATCGGCGATTCATTATTCAATGCGTTTAATACGCTTATGAATGCTGAAAATCCATTAAAAGCACTTGGTCAGATGATCATGCAATTAGTCAAGAAAATGTTAGCGGCGGCGGCGGCGGCATTGATTTTATCAGCTTTATTGCCGGGGATGGGCGCTACTTCTTTTAAAGGTGGTGGACTTGATTTCAAGTCAATTATGGGAACATTTACCGGAATGAAATTTGCTAACGGTGGAATTGTTTCTTCACCTACACTTGGAATGGTTGGTGAATATTCAGGCGCTAGACAAAATCCTGAAGTAATTGCACCGCTTGACCGATTAAAATCAATACTTGGTGATTCGGCAGGTCAAAGACAAGTTCAAGTTGGCGGTGAATTTAAACTTCGTGGTGAAGATTTATTGGTTTCACTTGAACGCGCAGAAAAGCAAAGAAATCGAACTAGCTAATGGCATACAACGTAAAATATCGGCTATCCTTTTCCGATGTAAAGGGTAACTTGCGTAGGGTTGAAATACTACGCGACAACTATACTGGAAGTGTTTTACCTATGATTGGAACGGGAACACCCGTTGAAATCGATTACAAGGCAAAGGATGACGAATATAGCCATATTGTCGGATCAACTTGTACCTTAAACCTAATGGTAACCGACGACGTTACTTACGATGCATTTCACACTTTTGATGAACGTACTTTTAAAATACGGGTATCATATCACAATGGAACTTCATATTCGACGTACTGGGAAGGTTTTTTAGTTGCCGACGGGTACAAAGAAGCAATCGCAACAACCCCTTATCAGATTGCTTTAAAAGCCACCGATGGGCTTGGAAGTTTAGATGCTTTCGACGCGCCTACTTCAAATGCTTCAAATATTAGCAATACCGACAACGCGTATCATTATTTAAATTCAATACTAGCGCAAACCGATCTTGGATTTTCGGTAACAATTCGCCACGATGTTCATAAATCAGGAAGCGCGGTGAATACGCTTTTTAATGATATTGTATTGAATGAATTTGGCTTAATGACAAAGAAGCTTACCTATCGAAATAGTAAACAAGTTCTTGAAGCTATTTTGAAGGCTACTAATTCAAAAGTTTTTCAGTCAGACGGTCAATGGTTTGTGGTTTCAAATACAAATTATGTCGGATCAGGTGATCTTTCGGTGCCTTCGGATTTAGTTCCGTTGAATAATGATTTAATTGTTGAATACTTACGACCTATAAAAAAAGCTATTTACAAGGTTGATCTTGACGATAAAAAAATAATCAATTCAAATCCGCACTTTTTGTACGGTACCCATGAATGGTCGGTACAATCACCTTCAAGCGGTAAATACAATGCGATTGTTTCAGATTCGTCTTATAGTGTAAAGGCGGCAAGCGCAGGAAAATATCTACACACAAACGATATTGATTCCGGAGGTGCCGATGTTCAAAGCATTGCGATTCCTAAAGAATACAATTCAATCCAACAAAATAAAAATATGGAAGTTGGATTTAGTTACTACATTGAAAATGACGGGTCAGAAGAAACGTATCGTTTTGGCGTAAAGGTGATCGCAGATATTGACGGAAGTTCGCCGTTTGAATATTACAATTTTTCAACTGACGAATGGGATAACACTTCGTCGCCAAACGATGATCATATTAAGTTTGTTTCAACTTCAACGGTAAATTCTTGGGCATCAACAAAATTTGATGTTAAACCATATACTAATGATTCTACAACAAACGATCCTGATATGATCGTAATCTTAAATAAGATTCAACAAGGTTCCGGAACCGGTGTTGGTAATTACGTCAAACACTATATTGACAACTTTTATTTGGCGGAAAAGCTAAATATTGAAGGTGATTACGAACTTGAAAAGCGAAGCACCAACGACAATATTACAGGTGTTTATGAAAGTGAAAAAAATCTTCTAACAAACAAGCTAAATGGTACCGGTTATATGGGATCATTTTCGGGCGTTTATGAACGTACTGGTGATACTTCAACCTTTGCTTTAGAAGAACTTTTAATGCTCGAAGTAGTAAATGATTACCGCGTATTTAAAAAGCGCTATGAAGGCACGTTTTATAAAAACACGGCTAGTTCAACGCCTATGTTTTACACCAACCGAATCATTGTTTCATTTGACGATACCGATGGTTGCGTAATTGATACAATGCGCTATGACGTAAAAGGAAACCGTTACAATGTAACGATGACTTTACCGGATCAATACACTACAGATATATCAAGCATAACGTACGAAAGGTACGATTAACGATTCCCCTTTCCTTGTTTGCTTTCCCCGTTGATCTTAATTGGTCGCGGGGATTTTTTTTACTTTTTTTTAATTTTTTTCTAAAATATTTTTTTTATTCTAAAAATTTATTTTAAATTAGCTTCAGATTTAAAAACCAAACGAACTATGAAACGTATTGAAAAAGGTTACTACAAAGGAGAAATCGAAGGTAAAGTTTTTTACATTATTTACAACGATGACCTAGAAGGTGAATTACTTTGGAGCATTCACTTTGAAGATGATCAATTTGAAGAAAAGGTATTAGCAGAAGAAGATCAACTTTGGTACACCAAACGAGAAGCGATGGAAATGACCGAATTATTTATTCAACGATACGCTTAATTATAAATTTTAAAATCAAACAATAACTAAATTACCTATTATGAAAAATGTATTTATTCAGTCGTTTATGAACGGCAATGGCGAAACTTCTTTAGAAGTAATTAGAATGTCAAACTTTATGGAAAACAAGATCACTTCAAAACCAACCAACTTTGACGTTGCAGGCAACGGTTCAATTTGGATTAGTATTGATAGTAAAGATTGGCACGCAATAAAAGATGAATGGGATATTACTCTTGATCAAGTTCAAGAATCACTACAAGAACAGTTTATAACCGAACACGGTTCAAGTGTTAATGTTCACTTTTCAATTAAAAAATAAATCACTAACGCCACCTTTCGGGGTGGCAAATCTATTTCTATATGAATGAATTTGAATTTGAATTTGTAAATGAATGCAAGCGACTTGGGTTTAAGAAATCCGAAGTTGTCGAACAGATGGGCGTATCACAACCAACCCTTGATTCAAGGCTGAAGAACCCGACCAAGTTTAAACGGTCGGAACTTTCGAAGCTGATCGACTTAGGGTTTGTTATGAACGGTATTGATCAAGAAATCAAAAGAAGGTTGAACGATTACTTAAAAATTTCGAAATGAAGAAAACATTAACCACACCGCTAACTATTGACGAAATCGAATTTCGTGTACAATCCGTAAACGCAAAGGGCGCAATCATTTTACCATACAAAGATGCCCGTGCGGATATGAAACGACTTGATGAAGTCGTCGGGGAAATAAACTGGAAAAGGGAACACAAAAGCATTGATGGCAACAATTATTGTATTATATCCATTTGGGATCGCGACAAGGGAACTTGGGTTTCAAAAATGGATGTGGGTACCGAATCAAATACCGAAGCAGTAAAGGGTGCCGCTTCAGATGCTTTTAAACGCGCCGGTTTTAATTGGGGGATCGGTCGCGAATTGTACGACTATCCGCTTATATTTGTTAAGCTAACCAACGAAGAACGTGCAAACAGTAAAATATTCCAATACAAGCTTCGAAACTGGAAGTGGCATTCAGAGTTTGAAGATAACAAGCTTACCTATTTAGGCGCCCACGATGGCAATGCTATCCGCTTTGAATGGGGTAAGCGCAAAAACACTAAACGCTAATTTTTAATTTTTTATTTATGGCAACTATTTACGTTGAAGGGATAAGATCATTCCCACCGCGCGATGGCGCACCTGACTTTGTAATTGGCAACGGTGTATTTACACCACGTCAATTAATGGACTTTTTTAAGAAACCGGAAATCGTTGAATTATTCACCGAATACAAAGGTGATAAGCAGATTAAGTTTTCGATCTTAAAAGGTCGCGATGGATCACCAAATTTTGTGATCGATACATTCGTTCCTGAAGCACAAACAGACAATGCAAGCGCTTCAGATGACGATTCAGATTTACCATTTTAATTAACTAACGGGCGCTTCGGCGCCCTTTTTAAACCAAACGATTATGCCAATTATTATTGACGATACTAAACACGATGATCCGGCGTTTATGAAAGCGCAGATTTACGCCTTAAAAGAAAACCTTATGAAATGCCATAATGAACTTCAGATGGTTTACGGTGAACTAAACAAAGTAAAAAAAGAAAACAAAGCTTTAAAGGTTGAATTATCAATCCATGGCATTGAACTTAAGTGATATGAAAAAAGTATTTGATACCAACGCGGAATACCACGCGCATAAATCGATTAGCGCTTCGGGATTAAAAAGCATTGTGAAATTTAAGGGATCGGTTCGCGAATATCTAGCGCAAACCTATAAATCAAAAGCCGCCTTTGAATTTGGCAACGCGATTCATACGCTTTTATTAGAAGGGCGCAAGAAATACGAAACGGATTATTACGAACTTCCGGAAATCGGCGACTTGCGTAAAAAGGAAAACAAAGAACTTAAAGCGCAACTTATTGAAAAGGCAGGTGATCGTGCCATTTTAGATTTTAAAGATGTTCAAGTGATCCGCGAAATAGAACGCCAATTTTACGCTATACCTTTAGCGGTTGATTCGTGTAAAGGTGAAGCTGAACTTTCGCATTATTCAGAATTTGGAGGCATACCGGTTAGGGTTCGACCCGATTGCGTTAATTACGAAGAAAACTGGATATCAGATGTAAAAAGCACCCGTTCGGTTATGGAATTTGAACGCGACGTTTGGCAATACAATTACCACGTTCAGGCGGCGTTTTATTGTTCGGTGTTAGGTATTCCAATAGAAAACTTTCGGTTTATTGCGGTCAAGAATAATATTGAATATGACGATCCAAGAAACCCCGAAACAATGGTTCGCGTTTGCAAACTAAACGACCGAATGATTGAAGTCGGTTTTGAAAAAATGCAATGGGCGTTTGATCGTTGGAAGCATTATGTAAACACCGGCGTTGCACTAGGAGTTGATTCATTAAAGGATAAAAACGGAATCGAAATACTATGAACCTAACAAAACAAATTCTAACCATTATAAGCGATGAACTAAACCTTGATTTATCACGAAGAACAAGAAAAAGGGAATACGTTGAAGGGCGTTACGTTTACTACGATATTTGCCGTAATCACTTGAATTTAAGCTACGAATTTATTGGTAAAACATTGGGTTACGATCATTGTACCGTACTGCATTCACTTAAACAATGCAAAAATCTTTGTGAAGTTGATCCAAACTTCAGGTCAAAATATACCGTACTTTTGGGAAAGGTAGATGAAAAATTAGGTATCATGGCAAACCCTTATGACAAGTATTTAGGTAAAGAAGATGTATTGCAACGCGGAGTTATTGCTTATATCAAGGCGCAATATCCTGAAGCGTTTGTGGTGCATATTCCAAATGAAGGTCGCCGATCAATGTTTGAACGCTACAAGTTTAAAACCTTGGGCGGTGTATCGGGAATGCCTGATCTTATGATTTACAACCCTAACAAATATCGAAATGGCTTGGCTATTGAATTAAAATATGGTTCAAATAGACCAACCAAAAACCAACTGGAATGCTTAAAAAAGTTGCAGGAATTAGATTGGGAAGCGTTTTGGTCGGCAGATTTTGATTACATTAAACAACGAATCGACCAATATTTTAAAGATGTGGATAAGCAAAAAAGTGTACTGGAATGAAGATGATCAGCGCATACGTTGGACGCAAAATTCAACGTATTCGGGGAACATTCAGTTCGTGTACGCCGGTAATATGACCGAACCGGAGTTTGATCTATTGTTAGAAGTTTTATTTGAATTGTACGATGACGAAAAGATTTCACTAGAAGATTTTTTGATCATATTCAATGAAATACGAACTTTCTGCGATCGGATCAAACAATATATTGACGAATAAATAAACCAAACAATTATGGAAATTGGTGTAATAATCAAACCACACGGTCTTGATCGGTACATTCCTATCCCTTTATCGATCTTTCGAAATAAGGGTATTTCAATGGCGGCAACCGGTCTTTATTGTTGGCTTTTTAGCCACGAAGCAGGGCGCCAAATGACAATTAATTTTATTACAAATCATTTTAAAGATGGTCGCGATTCCATTTCAACACGGCTAGTAGAACTAGAAAAAGCAGGTTTTTTAAAGCGCAAAAAAATACGGGATGGATCACGTTTTGTTTATGATTTTGAATTACTGGATTTGGTAAAAATGGGAACCGGAAAATCCGAAGTCGGAAAATCCGAAGTCGGAATTTCGGCACCGGAAAATCCGCATCAAAGAAATAATAATAAGATTAATAAGATATCTAATAAGATTAATAAGAATAATAAAAAGAAAATATTCCCCGAAATTGTTTTAAACGCCTTTAACCATATCCAACAACAATTTCCGGAACGCTATCGACCTTCAACAAAACCACAACAAGAAAAGTGGTTGGACACGATCGATAAGCTGAACCGAATCAATGGCGTATCACCACGCAAGTTGTATTTGCTAATCAAAGAAATTCGTAAGGATGATTTTTGGAAGCAGAATTTTTTAACAGTTCAGAAACTACGCCAACGAAATAAGCAGGGCGTTCTTTGGATTGATGTATTTATGGAACGATACGGAAAAGAATTTGAAAACCTAGAACTATGATAACTATACAAATTCACGAACAGACTATTATTGATGCTACCGTTTATGTAGATAAGAAGAAGATCGGTAATCGAAAATCATTCAACGGCAATCGAAAAAATCAAGTGGTTGGTATTTGCGCCGAATTTATGATTGCAGACCTTTTGGGATTAGAACGACCTAAAGGCGATGGTTTTGATGGTGGTTGGGATATTCAGATCGGAAACAAGCTGATTGATATTAAAACGGTTGGAAGAACGAGTAAAGCAAAACCGGAACATTGGAATAATGTAATCGGTCAGCAAATTGAATACAAGAACACGCACTATTTGTTTTGCGCCTTAAATACTTACAATCGATTGCTTACGATTTGCGGTTTTATAACTAAAGAAGATTTTCTAGCAAAAGCCACCTACAACAAAGAAGGCGATGTTATTATTCGTTCGGATGGATCAGAATTAACACTAGGCGCACCGAACTACGGAATACAAAATAAAGACTTAATTCAAATAAATTCTATTGAAGAACTAAAAGAAATAATTATATTCAAATAAAATAGGGGGGTACCCCCCTTCGGTTTTATTTTTAAAATCGATACCCCACCCCCCCCATACCAAACCAAACAACTATGGATTTACAAGGATTTTATGATTTAGGCATTCAGCCCAAGGCGGGAATGGTCGAACAAAAACTAACTTGCCCTAAATGTTCACCCGAACGAAAAAACAAACAAGACAAATGCCTTTCGGTAAACATTGAAAAAGGATTTTACAACTGCCACCATTGCGGTTGGTCGGGCAATGTAAATCTAACCGAAAAGAAGGACTACTTCGTACCAACACCAATAGAACTAGAAGTTACCGATCGCGTAATATCATATTTCGCAAAACGTGGAATATCGGAAGCTACGCTTTCGCATTGGAAAATTGGCGAATCGGTGGAGTATATGCCGCAGGTTCAAGCCAAAAGAAAAACAATCAACTTCAACTACTATCGAAACGGCAAACTGATAAATATAAAATACCGCGATCGTGAAAAGAATTTTAAACTGGTTTCAGGCGCCGAACTTATTTTTTATGGTTTGGACAATATCAAAGAAACCGATCATTGTTATATCGTAGAAGGCGAAATGGATGCATTAAGCTTACACGAAAGCGGCATCTATTCGGTGGTTTCAGTTCCAAATGGCGCTACTAAAGGGAATCAACGGTTGGAATATTTAGACAACTGCCACGAATACTTTAAAGACAAAAAAGAAATCATTCTTTGTACCGATAACGACGAAGCCGGAATTGCACTTCGGAAAGAACTTGCAAGGCGACTTGGGTACCATAAATGCAAATACGTCGATTTCGGCGCGTTTAAGGACGCGAATGAAGTCTTGGTAGGTTCAGGGTCGGAAACTTTAAGAAAGTTGCTTAAAACGGCTAAAAACTTCCCTATCGAGGGTGTAGTGAATATTCACGATATATGGGATTCGGTTTTGTCCTTTTCTGACAACGGAATAAAAAACTATTCAATGGGTATTGGTGAATCAGATCAGTTCCTTAAAATATCACAAGGTGAATGGTCGGTTGTAACTGGTGTACCAAATTCAGGAAAGTCAGATGTGGTTGATCAAATTTGTTGCAATATGTCGCTTCAGCACGGTTTTCGTGTTGCCTTCTTTGCACCCGAATCATTTCCATACGAAGGGCATATTAAACGTATCGCTAATAAGCTAAACCAAACTAATTGCGACAAAGACAAACTAAACGCTTCAAGGGATTTTATTGCTAATAATTTCTTCTTCGTCAAGATCGACCTTGAAAACCTAACCCTGCAATCAATCCTAGATAAGTTTCGGGAACTGGTTTTGCAAAAAGGAATCAATCTTTGCGTAATCGACCCTTGGAATACACTTGATCATACCGCGCAACGGGATGTTTCATACGTTGGGCGAATGCTTTCAGAAATTACCCAATTTGTACAACAAACAAACACGCATCTATTTCTTGTGGCGCACCCGCGAAAAATGGAAATTATTGATAATAAATACCGGATTCCAACACCATACGATATTTCAGGGTCAAGCGACTTCTTTAATAAGGCGTACAATGCAATGACTGTTTATCGTTGTCTTGGTGAAGAAACAAATCTTGGATCAGATGCCGTTGAAATATATATTCAGAAAGTAAAACGAAAAGAAAACGGTCGTCAGGGTGTATTTAAAATTGCACCTGATTTTAAGAATGGCGGAGCATACAAGAATATCAATGAAGCTGAACAACGGATCATTGTCGAAAAGCGTAAATTTGAAAATATCAAATCTAACCTACCGTTTTAATATGGCACACTTCGAAATTCAAATCGTACCGTTTTATGGTTTACTTCTAGGCTTCGCATACAACAACGAAGAACTGGCAGGAATTGAAACCGAAGAAGATGACGTTCAGCATTTTTTTCAGGTTGCAATACTGATAATCGTTTTCAACTTTGTTTGGCTAACTAAGAAAGATATCGATAATTCCTAACTTTGCGGTATGGAAACCAACAAAACCGACAAGTTAAAAAGCAAATTACTTCAAGCGCTTGAAGATCACAAGGGTATTATATCAATTTCTTGTAAAGCAATCGGGATAAACAGATCGACCTATTATGACTGGATGGCAAAAGACGAACAGTTTAAAAAGGCGGTTGATGAAATACAAGATGTGGCAATCGACTTTGTAGAATCAAAATTGTTTCAGCAAATCGATGAAGGTAATCCAACTTCAACCATATTCTATTTAAAAACAAAAGCAAAAAAACGGGGATATGTAGAACGCCAAGAAATCGTTCACGATGGTAAGCTAGAAAATACCGTTGTTGAATGGCGCGTTCACAAAGACGATGATAACAGTTGATTGTAATATTCAATTCGAACAACTTCTAAATTCGGACAAAAGGTTTAGAGTACACCAAGGGGGAACACGATCGGGTAAAACGTATTCTTGTTGTCAATACTTGGCATATCTACTTCGATCTTCTGAAGAACCGCTAACCATTTCTATTATTCGTAAAACGCTTCCTGCGCTAAAAGGATCAGTACAACGTGATTTCATTCAGATACTAGAACAACTGGGAATGTATTACCAAGGCGTTCACAATAAGGCGGAAAACACTTTTAAGTATCGTAATCATTTGGTTGAATTTTTATCGATTGATGATAGCCAAAAGATTCGAGGTCGTAAACGTGATATTGCATATCTAAATGAAGCCAACGAATTGAACATTGAAGATTTTCGTCAAATCAATATGCGTACAACTGGTTTTATCGTTATGGATTTTAACCCTTCCGATCCGGTGCATTGGATTTATGACGAAATAATACCACGCGATGATTGCGATACTTGGATTACAACTTACAAAGACAATAAATTTTTATCGTCTGAACTGGTATTTGAAATTGAACGGATGCGCGAACGTGATCCGGATTACTGGCGCGTTTATGGTGAAGGTTTGCAGGCTACTTATTCAAAGCGCCAAATATATTCTAACTGGCAATTTATTCCTGAAGCTGATATGCCTGAATTTGATGATCCGATCATTGGTCTTGATTTTGGATATTCAAATGATCCAACGGCGGCGGTTCTAGTTCAAAAAGTAAACGATAAGCTTTACGTCAAGGAACTATTGTACCAAACCGGAATGACTAATAACGATATTGCTGATTGGTTAAAAATTAACGGTTATGATCAAGTTCTTGTTTATGCTGATTCTGCTGAACCGAAGTCAATCGAAGAAATTAAGCGCCTTGGTTGTTGGATCAAGCCGGCAATAAAAGGTCAAGGTTCAATTATGGCGGGAATATCGCTGATCAAGGAATTTGATGTTTACGCAACCGATACTTCCAAAAACTTAATGAAGGAATATCATAATTACTACTGGGAGCAACTAAAAGATGGCACGATCATAAATAAGCCATTAGACAAAATGAATCACCTGCAAGATAGTTTCAGATATTGCGTTTATTCGGTATATTCAAAGCGTACTGATTTCTTCATAATTTAAATTTGTATTTTTACGAAAAATTTCCTTAATGGCTTCAATACTGGATCGGTTCCGAAATATACTAACCAAGAACGCCACACAAACGGCGGCTGAATATAACAAAGCAATTTACAATCACCTTGGGCATTCTGTTCTTTGGAATACCGAAAACGATGACAATTACATTACTGAAGGTTATCGCAAGAACGCAACGATTTATTCGTTGATCAATATTATTACTAAGGCGGCGACAACGATACCGTTTACAGTTTACGAAAAGACTAAGGAAAGCGAATACAAAAGATACAAAGCAATGCAATCCGGTGTTTCCGATCCAACTGCATTGTATAAGTCGCAACTGATTAAAAAGAACGCGCTTGTTGAATTAGAAGGGCATGAACTTCAAATGCTACTAGAACAACCTAATTCAGCACAATCTTATTCATCGTGGATTTCTGAACTGATCGCGTTCCGTAAGCTAACCGGTAACGGATATATTTACGGGATTGCACCTGATACTGGATTAAAGGCGGGAAAATACACCGAACTTTATGTTATGCCTTCGCAGGTTATGGAAATTATTTCGAATGGAATAATGGAACCGGTTTCAAAGTATCGCTTAGAGTATAACGGAACTTACGATATGCCGGCTGATTGTATTTGCCATATCAAAGATTTTAATCCTTATTACGATGGTACTGGTTCACACCTTTACGGTCAATCGCCGCTTCGTGCAGGATTTAGATCACTTACAACAAACAATGAAGCCGTTACAACTGGTGTTAAGTATTTACAAAACCAAACTGCCCGTGGTATCTTAATGTCTGAAGAAGGCGATATTAATGAAGTACAAGCGCAACAATTAAAAGATAAGTTTAGAAAACAACACCAAGGTTCAACCAATGCGGGGGATGTTTTAATCACACCTAAAAAGCTATCGTGGATTAACTTCGGATTGTCAGCTTCAGATTTATCGCTGATCGAACAATACAATGCTTCGGTTAAAGACCTTTGTAATATTTATGGTGTACCGGTTCAGCTTCTAAACAATACCGATGCTTCTACATACAACAATATGAAGGAAGCTAAAAAAGCGCTTTATCAAATGGCGGTTATTCCTGAATTAATGAAAATTCAAGACGAATTGAACCGTTGGTTATCGCCTAAATACGGTGATAAAATTTGTGTTGAATACGACTTTACTTCGATTCCTGAAATGCAAGAAGAAACCGAAAAGGTCGTTAATCAGCTTTACAACGCTTGGTGGATTACGCCAAACGAAAAACGTGATGTAATGAATTACGGTATTGATGAAGAAAACGAACAAATGAACAGTTATTTCGTTCCTGCCAATTTAATTCCGCTTGAAGGGGATATTGATTTGGTTGGTGATCCGATTGATTTACCAAAACCGGAACCGGTTGAAGATGAAGAAGAAGAAAAAAAAAGTTTAAAGGCTGAAAGTTATTCGAATTATCCACAAGGCGCCACAAACAATGCAAAGCGAATGTTAGAATGGCGCGAAAAATACGGTCGCGATGTAGTACAAGGCGGAACAAATATTGGGTGGATTCGTGCAAACCAAATCGCAAATCGCGAACCCCTTTCTTTAGATGTAGTGAAGCGCGTTCATAGTTTTTTAAGTCGCCACGAAGAAAACGCGGTTATTTCGGATGAATACAAAGACGAACCTTGGAAGGATAAGGGATATGTAGCTTACAACCTTTGGGGTGGTAAAGCGATGGTATCTTGGGCAAAACGAATTGCTGAAAATGGATAACGATGCCGCTACCGAAGCCAAGAATAAACGAAAGCGAAAAAGATTTTATCGACCGGTGTATCATAGATGCGGAGGTTCAAAACGAATTTCCCGAACTAGATCAAAGGATCGCGGTTTGCAATAATCTATATCGACCAACAACGAAAGCCGCCAAATTTGATTCGCAAAGATTTATGTTTGGTTTGGAACGCAAACGCGATGTTCAGGAAAGAAACTGGTCAAGACAATTTTCAAGATTTTATTTTAACGAATACAAAAAAGGAATAAAACAATTCCTAGAAACTAACAATGTAAGCGAATTGGGTTTGTTTCGTTTTACGGATTTTGAAGATTTAATGGTTGGAATGTTTACTGGAATGGGTTGGGTTTTTGCTTCGTGGTATATGCGAAGTATTAATAACTACCAAACAAAACAACAAACTACAAATCCTGACGATTTAAAAGCGATATGGGAGCAAAAAATGATCGCATACGCCAAACAATATTCGGCGGCTAAAATTGGATTGATTCAAGGTACGGCACTTCAAAACCTTCGAAAGATTATTAAAGCTTTTATGGCTGATCCTGATTTTATGTCTAAAGGAATTGAAGAAAAATCGCGAATACTAAATAACAAATTCAAACAGTTAAGCCGTTGGCAAGCTAAAAGAATTGTTCGAACCGAATCGACAACAATAAGTAATATCGGATTAGAACAAGGCGCTGAAGCAATGTTTCCTAAAGAACAACTGGAAAAAAGATGGATTACAAGTATGGATGGAAACGAACGGGTTTGGCATGGCGCTATGAATAATAAAATTGTTGACTTCGATAAAAAGTTTACGGTACCGCATCCTAAAGGCGTTGATTATATGTTAAGGGCGGGTGATCCAAGTGCAAGTGCGGCAAATCGGGTAAACTGCCGATGCGCAGTTGTACCGGTACCTAAACCGGATGAATTTGACTAATAAAAAATTAAGTAATTTTGGGAAAAATAGACAATATGGAATTTTTGTACAAAGCATCGCCGATGGGCGAACTATTAGATGCCGATGAAAAGAACGGTATTGTAAAGGGTTACGGATCGTATTTTGATAATAAAGATTCAGATTCCGATATCATTCGCCGTGGTGCTTATCAGAAAACAATCAAAGAAAACGGGGAACGCGTAAAGTACTTGTATCAACACAATATGAATCAACCTATTGGTAAGATGAAAGAACTTTACGAAGATGAAAAAGGACTTGTTTTTGTGGCGGAAATTCCTAAGACAACTTTAGGTAAAGACGTTATCGAACTTATGAAAGCGGGGGTTATCACCGAAAATTCGGTTGGTATCTTGCCGATCGTAAAAGAAGATAAAGGTGAATACCGCGAAATTAAAGAAGTAAAACTATTTGAAATAAGCGCCGTAACATTAGCGGCGAATGATCAAGCCAAGATTCTTGACGTAAAAGGCGCCAAGAACTTTGATGAATTTTACAAGCGTTACGATAACATTGCGAAGCTAATACGCAAAGGTGAAATTAGCGACGATATGGGTTACGCTTTAGAAGCTGAAATTTTAAAATTGAAAGCATTATTCGTTGATGCCACGAAGCCGGTTGAAGAAACCACTTCGCCGGTCGAAGAAAAAGCTGACGATTCTGAAATTCAATCATATTTGTATAATACTTTAAAACAACGCTTTTCTTAACAATGGAAAATCTTAAAAATCAAATCGACGAGTTAGGTAACTTGATCGATTCAAAATTGGAAAAGGCTTACGGTCAGGCAGTAGAAAGCGCGACTGGTAAAGCCGATGAAATGTTAAAAGGTGAAATCAAAAACCTTACTGAAACATTTAACGCAAGAATGGATGATATGGAAGTTGCTCGTAAAAAACAATTCGAAGCTTCACAACCAAAATCATTCAAATCTTCTTTAATCGAAGTAGTTAAAGCGGGTGCGCTTGACGGAATGATTAAAGGAAATTCTAACGCCGCTTCTTTCGAAGTAAAAGCGGATATGACTGGTGCGGCTGATTATACCGGAGAAGTTATTCCGGCTGATCGCGTAGCAGGAATTAAATTTGATCCTACACGTTCAACGCACATGCGTTCAATCATCCCAGTAGGTTCTACTTCTTCAGACGTTGTTCGCTTCGTAAAAGAAAGCGGATATTCTGATGGGTCTGCGGCTAAAGCTGAAGGCGCTACACTAGCACAATCTGACTTCGACCTTACTGCAACTGACGCTAACGTACAGAAAATCGGAGCATACTTCCGTATTTCTGAAGAAATGTTAGCTGACACACCTGCACTAGCTTCTTACGTTTCAACTCGTGCTTCTGAAAAACTTCTTGCTTACGAAGATTCACAAATCCTTCAAGGTACTGGAGTTGCCCCACAACTTCAAGGTATTACTGTTGCGGCGGCTGATTTCGCTGAAACTGGTGGTGCTTTTACTGATCTTGTAGATTCTGCACAAATATTCGATGCTATTGTTGCTTCAGTAAACCAACTTGCTTTAAGTGAATATCAAGCGGATGCAATCATCATGCACCCTTCTGATTTCCACAAAGTATTATTACTAAAAGATAGCCAAAACAACTATCTTAAAGATCAGGTTTACGCAGGGCTTCAGCCTTCATTTATGGGTATTCCGGTAATCATTAATACCGCTTTAACTGCAAACAGTTTATTAGTTGGTAACTTCTCGCAAGGAACACAATTTTGGTTAAGAGACGGATTATCTGTTACCTTCCACCGCGAAGATGGAACAAACGTACGTGATGGTTTTGTTACTGTTAAAGTTCAAGAAAGAGCCGCACTTACGAATTACCTACCTAACGCGTTTGTTTACGCTGATTCTATTACTGACGCAATCGCTTCATTAGAAACACCATAAGTAAACGATTAGTTTCTTAATAAGAAAGCCCTACCTAATCGGTGGGGCTTTTTTTGGCGTAATAAAAAAGGGCGGCTTTCGCCACCCCTTCGGTTTAACATTGATTGTTCGGATCGAACACCACGTCGCGATTGTATTCGCTGATCAGTTCGCCGATTGTGCTTCGGTAATAACAACCAAGGTAATCGTTATAGGCGAATCGAAAATCGCCTTCAGCATCGATAACATACTTGGCTTCGGGATTGTCGAAACCGTAACCATCCGCCGAAACGATTTCTGCAATACCTTGTTCGTTTAAAGCTTTGCGACTTTTTACTTTTGGCTTCTTAACTAACCAAACGTCGGTGTGCTTAATTGGTTTTCTTACTTCCCTTGTTACGATTTTACCATCGATGACGTCAGTCCAAGTAAATCGTTGAACGTACGGTTCAAAGGTGATTCCCTTTTCTTTGAACTCGTTAATCTTGCTTTGCTTAATGTACTTTATAAGCTTTTCCATAATAAATGATTTTAGTTTTGTGGGATTATTCCCGTTTGTCTTTTACAAAGATACAAAAAACTTTTTAAATAAAAAAATTATTTTTTTTTTGCAAAAATGTTTTGTGAATTAAAAAAGTTGTTTATATTTGAAGTGTAAAACAAAACAAACAATAACTAAAAATTAAATTTTACGCCTTATGGAAAATGTTCAAATTACTAAACTAGAAATGTCAGTATTAAATGCAATTCAAGAATTTACTGCCGAAGAATTTAGTTCAAGCACCGGCAACTGGGCTTATGTTCACGAAATTGCAACTAAAGTAGATGGTAGCCAATTACGCGCTTTAATTACTACTTTAAAATCGAAAGGGGTTATCGAATGGGATAGCAATACGGGTGGTGTTGATGGTGCTTTTGTAATTATTCAAGATCATTTCTTTATGGAAACCGGAAATTACGCACCAAGCGGAAGCCCTGAAATCAAATTTATCAATTTAGAAGTAAAAGCTTAAAACCAACGCCCCCTTCGGGGGGCTTTTAAAACTTATGGCACACGATCCACAATTTGACGACTGGTATCACGAATGCCCCGAATGCGGAAAAGAAATACCGCACTATGAAGATTATTGTTCCACCGGATGCAAAGAAGCATCCTATTTATAGAATTATGAAAAATTTTGAAAAACACGAAAAGCAAATAATGGAAAAGCTTGAATACGGATCAAGCGTTGGTCTATTAATTATGTTCGTTGCATTTGTAATGATTGTAATTGGAAACGTATTTTTTAGATGAAACGTAAGCACTTAAAAAAGACAATCCGATTCATAGTTGAAATGATCCTTATCCTTTCAATAGGAATGACCCTTGGGTTTATGGTATTTCTTTTAATAATGAAATTGTTATGGACGATTTAATTGATACACTAAATGAAATTATTGCTACGGGTGATAACTGCAACCTTCCTTACATTTCCATACTTGGGCGTAAGGCAAAACGTGAAGCCATTGAATCAATCATTAAACGATCAAGAAATGGCGAATACGTTTGACCCTTTAGAAGATTATTATAATTCGATTGGCAACCACGGGGAATATTTAACCCGTTGCCCGCATTGTGGTCTTTA
>Ga0213858_10000383_pt1 | contig 21312 bp, 27 predicted proteins | sample PICome_FD_160122 | JGI IMG/M metagenome (GOLD analysis project Ga0213858, IMG submission 160122) | Coastal seawater microbial communities near Pivers Island, North Carolina, United States - PICO245 | ecosystem: Environmental > Aquatic > Marine > Coastal | place: USA: North Carolina | collected... | reverse complement strand
GGGTGCCGGGGGTGGGACGGGGGTGGGGGACGACGCCCTGCGCCTGGCCTGCGAGATGGTACGCGACATTCCTGGGGGCCAACTGACCGGGGTGCACGTGGCCCGTCAGGACGTGACCCCGACCAGGGGGGCAACGAGCAAAAGTGACAGCCTGCTGAACGCGGCAGTGCAGCAGGCCAGGAGCTTCGGCGTCACGTTGACACCCCTGCACATCACCGCGAATGACGTGGGACGCGGTGTCTGCCAGGCCGCCAAGGATGTGAATGCAGATCTGGTGGTGATCGCCTCACAGGATCGCCGCCCCCTCGTGGCTCGAGGCCTGGTGGATCTCGACAAACTGCTGGGAGGGTCCGTGAGTGATTACATCCGGGTGCATGCTCCGGCACCCGTCCTGTTGGTACGGGAGCCGGAGCGTTCCTGAGGGGGGTCGGTCCTCGTCAGGCCCGGGGACCACTCAGCTCTGACGGCTGTTGGTCTGGATGAACAGGATGATCAGGAAGACCGTCGGAACCAGCACAAACAGAAGGCTGGCAACAAAACCGAGATCGTTGGTTTCCATGACCGCTGAAAGATTCCACCGGAACGTATCACCGTTCGGCCGGCAACCCGCCGACTGCGTCAGTCCTCGTCACCGGGCGTAGCAGCTTCATCCGACGATGCGCTCACCTCCTCCTCTTCAGAGGAGACCTCTGGCTCCTCCGTGACCGGCCAGGCGGTGGGCCCTGCCGGCAACGGCGTCGCCCGAGCAGCGGCCAACCGAGCCGCAGCATCAGCCTGGCCCGTCTGCGGGCGCGTCATGATCAACACCGACCCTTCCACCAGGGTCTGACAAGCCAGCCGCCAGGATTGAGGACGCCGCCGCAGCTTGGCCTCTTCCACAGCCGTGCGGGGCGAGAGGGCCCCCATCGCTCCCCCTTCCGGCACATCAACGAAGCAGGTGATGCACTGTCCGCAGCCGCCGCAATTGCCCAGCTGACCTTTGAGCCCATAAAGAGCGATCCCTTCCCGCAACGCCACCTCGCGCAGGTTCTCGCCCGGATAACACTCCACGTCGCGACCTTCTCGAACAAATCGGATCACCGGCATGGCGACTTGGGCAGCTGCCTCACCATTGTGAATCGAGGGATTTCGATTTGTAACCTCCCCGCATGGGCCCGTTCGGGCAGCCAGGTCAAGTCAATCCGTGCGGCTGGCACGGCCGAGAGAGCGCATGTGCAGACATTGCAGCTCGCGACAGCGTCCCCCGACCCACCGACCACACCCCTTACGATCGCAGAGTCTGGCTGCATCAGCAGCTTCGTTCCCCCGAACCTGACCCATGGGATTGCCCTGGTATCGGGTGCACACCGTCGTCATCAACGACCCCGGCCGACTTCTGGCCGTGCACCTCATGCACACCGCCCTCGTTGCCGGCTGGGCCGGCTCGATGGCTCTTTATGAACTCGCCATTTTCGACCCCTCGGATCCCGTTCTGAATCCGATGTGGCGTCAGGGCATGTTTGTCATGCCCTTCATGGCCCGACTCGGCGTCACCGGCAGCTGGGGAGGCTGGAGCATCACCGGGGAAACCGGTGTGGATCCTGGCTTCTGGAGCTTTGAAGGTGTCGCAGCTGCTCACATCGTGTTCAGTGGCCTGCTGATGCTTGCCGCCATCTGGCACTGGACCTACTGGGATCTGGAGATCTGGCAGGACCCTCGCACCGGCGAACCTGCCCTTGACCTTCCCAAAATCTTCGGCATCCACCTTCTCCTCGCTGGCCTGGGTTGCTTCGGCTTCGGCGCCTTCCATCTCACCGGTGTTTTCGGTCCGGGGATGTGGGTCTCCGATCCCTATGGCTTGACCGGCCATCTAGAGGCTGTTCAGCCGGCCTGGGGGCCAGAGGGTTTCAACCCCTTCAATCCCGGTGGCATCGTTGCTCACCACATTGCAGCCGGCATCGTCGGCATCATTGCTGGCATTTTCCACATCACCACCCGTCCGCCCGAGCGTCTTTACAAGGCGCTTCGGATGGGGAACATCGAAACGGTTCTGGCCAGTGCCATCGCCGCTGTGTTCTTCGCCGCATTCATTGTGGCGGGCACGATGTGGTACGGCTCTGCAGCAACACCCGTCGAGCTGTTCGGACCCACCCGTTATCAGTGGGATCAGAGCTACTTCAAAACCGAAATCAACCGTCGCGTCCAGACGGCGATGGATCAGGGTTCCACAGCTCAGGAAGCCTTTGCAGCCATCCCTGAAAAGCTTGCCTTCTACGACTATGTCGGCAACAGCCCAGCCAAGGGTGGCCTGTTCCGAGTCGGTCCGATGGTGAATGGTGATGGCCTTCCTACCGGATGGCTCGGTCACATCGCCTTCACCGATAAGGATGGTCGCGATCTTCAGGTGCGTCGTCTGCCCAACTTCTTCGAGAACTTTCCTGTGGTTCTGGAAGACAGCGACGGCATCGTTCGCGCTGATATTCCCTTCCGTCGCGCTGAAGCCAAGTATTCCTTCGAGCAGCAGGGCGTGACCGCCCAGGTGTTCGGGGGCGCTCTGGATGGCCAAACCTTCACAGATCCTGCCGATGTGAAGCGCCTGGCCCGTAAGGCTCAGCTTGGTGAAGCGTTTGAGTTCGATCGCGAGACCTACCACTCCGACGGCACCTTCCGCAGTTCACCACGCGGCTGGTTCACCTTCGGCCATGCCACCTTCGCCTTGCTCTTCTTCTTCGGACACATCTGGCACGGTGCTCGTACCCTGTATCGCGATGTGTTTGCCGGTATCGATCCGGATCTTGGCGAACAGGTGGAGTTTGGTCTCTTCCAGAAACTGGGTGACCGTTCCACCCGTCGCCTTCCCGAGGGTTACGTGCCCCCGGCCGGTTCCACCCTCAGCTGATCGCCCTCCGGAGACTCCCCGATGGAAAGCTTCGCTTACATCCTTATCCTCACCCTGGCGATTGCCACGCTCTTCTTCGCGATCGCCTTCCGCGATCCTCCGAAGATCGGCAAGTGATCCACAGAGTTCCTGCTTCAAGCCTCACCAATCGGTGGGGCTTTTTTGTTGTGATTCCAGCTCTGGACACAGTGTCTACAATTGGTCCATAACCTTGAACTCGGAGTTGCCCGGGCGTGCAGTGCCCTTCCTGCCAAAACACAGACAGCCGGGTGCTCGAGTCCCGCGCTGCCGACGGCGGCAGAAGCGTGCGGCGCCGTCGTGAGTGCCTCAACTGTGAATTCCGCTTCACCACCTACGAAAGGGTGGAAACAATGCCGATCACCGTGCTCAAGCGGAATGGCAGCCGGGAAAGTTTCAGCCGCAGCAAATTGCTTCACGGTCTCAGTCGTGCCTGCGAAAAAACCGGCCTGACCGCCTCCCGACTGGAGACGATCGTGGACGATCTCGAACTCGCCTTGCAGCAGCGCAACGGACGGGAAGTGAGCAGCCAGGAGATCGGTGAAATGGTGCTCAATCAGCTCAAAGACCTCAGCGAAGTGGCCTATGTGCGCTTCGCCTCGGTCTACCGGCAGTTCCGTGGCGTCAACGATTTTGTGAAGACCCTCGAAGGCATGAGCGACTCGACCACCTCCCTGGCAGCGGTCTGAACCAGCCCGCCACGGCTCGACCGAGCCGATCTGACAGAATAGTGGATTCGATCGTTGTGGTCGGCGGGCCACCACGTCATTCCTTCGCACTGTCTCCGGGCAGACCGCCATCGCTCCATGACTGTTTCCTCCACCGACCAGGTTCAGGACCCCGCTGTCGAATCAGCTGCAAATCTTACCGATGCCGCCGAGCAAGTCGCCGGTCAAGCTGAGGTGCTCACTGCCGATGAAGCTTTCGACGAGAACGACCTGAGCATTCCGGAGGATGTACCCACGGCCGACGACCCGAGTAGCCGGGCGAGCAGCCGCGATCTGGATAACGCCGGCTTCACCCTCGACGAGTTTGCGGCGCTTCTCAGCAAGTACGACTACAACTTCAAACCGGGCGATATCGTCAACGGCACCGTGTTCGCCCTGGAATCGAAGGGGGCGATGATCGACATCGGCGCCAAGACCGCCGCCTTCATGCCGATGCAGGAGGTGTCGATCAACCGGGTGGAAGGCCTGAGCGATGTGCTCCAGCCCGGTGAGGTGCGCGAGTTCTTCATCATGAGTGAGGAGAACGAAGACGGTCAGCTCGCACTCTCCATCCGCCGGATTGAATACCAGCGGGCCTGGGAGCGGGTGCGTCAGTTGCAGAAGGAAGACGCCACCATCTACTCCGAGGTGTTCGCCACCAACCGCGGTGGTGCCCTTGTGCGGGTGGAAGGCCTGCGCGGCTTCATCCCCGGTAGCCACATCAGCACCCGCAAGCCCAAGGAAGATCTGGTCGCCGATTTCCTGCCGCTCAAGTTCCTGGAAGTCGACGAGGAGCGCAACCGTCTGGTGCTCAGCCATCGCCGCGCCCTGGTGGAGCGCAAGATGAATCGCCTGGAAGTGGGCGAAGTGGTGATCGGCACGGTCCGCGGAATCAAGCCCTACGGCGCCTTCATCGACATCGGTGGCGTCAGCGGTCTGCTGCACATCTCCGAAATCAGCCATGAGCACATCGAAACGCCGCACTCGGTGCTCAATGTGAATGATCAGATGAAGGTGATGATCATCGACCTCGATGCCGAGCGGGGTCGGATTTCTCTCTCCACCAAGGCACTCGAACCGGAACCGGGCGACATGCTCACCGATCCCCAGAAGGTGTTCGAGAAGGCCGAGGAGATGGCGGCCCGCTACAAGCAGATGCTGCTGGAGCAGGCCGAGGAAGGCGACGATGGCTACGGCATGATGGGCTGACGAACGGTTCAGCCTTCCATTCATGGCCCGGTTGCTGCTCAACGGCATCACCCTGGCCGACGTTGACGGGGTGCTGTTCGACAAGGACGGCACCCTTTCCCATAGCGAACCCCATCTGATCGGCCTCGGTCGCCAGCGCCTCCAAGCGGCAGCCACGGTGTTCCGCCAGGCCGGTCACTCCTCCAGAGCTTGCGAGCACCTGGTGGATCAACTGCAACGGCTCTATGGCATCAATGCCGCCGGGGTCTCCCCCACTGGCTTACTGGCCGTGGCCTCACGCCGGCAGAACCTCATCGCCACAGCTGCCACCGTTGCCCAGCTGGAAGCGTCCTGGCCCCAGGCCTTGCGAATAGCCGACGTCTGCTTTCAGCTCGCTGATCAGGCCCTCACCGAGCAGCCCAGCCCGCTGCTGCCAGGGGCCGATCGCGTCCTCCATGAGCTGCGGGCTGCGGGCATCCGCTGTGCGGTGATCAGCAACGATTCGCGCCAGGGAATCGAGCGGTTTCTGCAAATCCATGGTCTTCACCCCTTGGTGAGCGCCATCTGGAGCGCCGACGACACTCCCTGCAAGCCGGATCCCGTCGCGGTGCATCGCCTCTGTGAGCAGATGCAACTTGACCACCGGCGTTGCGCCCTGATCGGCGACGCTGATTCCGATCTGCACATGGCACGGGAGGCCGACATGGCGTTGACTCTCGGCTACGTGGCCGGATGGCAGCAGCCACCAACCCTCACCGGCCACGAGCATCTGATTCAACACTGGCGCAACCTCCAGGTGGAGTGTTTGACCTGAAGACACTTCCCCCTACAGTCGCCCCATTTACTGCAACTCATGAGCCGCTACGTTTTCACCTCCGAATCCGTCACAGAAGGCCATCCCGACAAGATCTGTGATCAGGTCAGCGATGCCGTGCTCGATGCGCTGCTCGCCCAGGACAGTGCCAGCCGGGTGGCCTGCGAAACAGTGGTCAACACCGGTCTCTGCATGATCACGGGTGAAGTCACCTCCAAGGCTCAGGTCGATTTCATTCATCTGGTGCGGGATGTGATCCGCGACATCGGCTACAGCGGTGCCCGAGCCGGCGGATTTGATGCCAACAGCTGCGCGGTGCTGGTGGCCCTCGATCAGCAATCGCCCGACATTGCCCAGGGTGTGGATGAAGCCGATGATCACGACGGTGATCCCCTCGACAAGGTGGGGGCAGGCGATCAGGGCATCATGTTCGGCTACGCCTGCGACGAAACACCGGAGCTGATGCCCCTGCCGATCAGCCTCGCCCACCGGCTCTCGCGCCGTCTGGCGGAGGTGCGCCACAACGGTAGCCTTGATTACCTGCTGCCTGATGGCAAGACACAGGTGAGCGTCGTGTACGAGAACGACAAGCCCGTGGCGATCGACACCATCCTGATCTCCACCCAGCACACCGCCGAGGTGGCCGGCATGAGCGGTGAACGGGAGGTGCGCCAGAAAATCAGCGACGATCTCTGGACCCATGTGGTGGAACCGGCGACAGCCGACCTCCCCCTGCGCCCCAGCAAGGAGAGCACTCGCTATCTGGTCAATCCCACCGGGAAGTTCGTGGTGGGAGGCCCCCAGGGGGATGCGGGTCTGACCGGCCGCAAGATCATCGTGGACACCTACGGCGGCTACGCCCGCCATGGCGGTGGTGCCTTCTCCGGCAAAGATCCCACCAAAGTGGATCGCTCGGCGGCCTATGCCGCCCGCTACGTCGCCAAGTGCCTGGTGGCCGCCGGTCTGGCCAAGCGCGCTGAAGTGCAACTGAGTTACGCCATCGGCGTGGCCAAGCCAGTGTCGATTCTTGTGGATGCCTTCGGCACCGGCAAGGTGTCGAACGCCGAGCTCACCGAACTGGTGAATCAGCACTTCGATCTGCGCCCCGGCGCCATCATCGAACAGTTCAAGCTCCGGGAGATGCCGGCATTGAACGGAGGCCGTTTCTATCGCGACACCGCGGCCTATGGCCACTTCGGTCGCCCCGACCTCAAGCTTCCCTGGGAGGATGTGGCTGATAAAGCCGCCACCCTCCTGCAGGCGGAAGCAACCCGTCTGCAACAAGGCAGCAGCCTCTGATTGCCGCCAGTGCCACCCAACACGACAGTGCTCGGCATCGATCTGGGCACCAGTGGTGTTCGGGTGGCTCTCCTCAACTTTGAAGGCGAGCTCGTTCACAGCGCAGCCACCCCCTATCCAGGCGATTTCACCGATCCCCTCGCCTGGCGTCAGGCCTGCTCTGACATGATCCAGGCCATCCCCCGGCATGGGCGCGCCGGCCTGGCTGCGATCGCCGTCGATGGCACATCGGGAACGCTGCTCGCCTGCCGCCGGGATGGCACCCCCTTAGGTCCTGCGCTCTCCTACCAGCAGAGCTGCCCGGAGCAGGTGGAGACTCTCCGCCGACTGATTGCACCGGAGCACCCTGCCGGAAGCGCCAGCGGCAGCCTGGCCAGGGCCCTGCGGCTGCTCGACAACCACCGAGAAGCCAATCTCCTGCTCCGCCATCAGGCCGATTGGATCACCGGATGGCTGCTTCAACACTGGCGCTTCGGGGAAGAAGGCAACAACCTGCGCTTGGGTTGGGACCTGGAGCGCGGCGGCTGGCCTGCGACGTTCCACGACCAGGCCTGGGCTGAGGCCCTGCCTGAGATTCAGGCCAGTGGGAGTGTTCTCGGCCGCATCGCGCCGCAGATCGCCAGTGCCCTGGGCTGTCCAGAGACGGTGCAGGTGGTGGCCGGCACCACCGACGCCAATGCAGCGGTGTTGACCGCCAGCCCAGCCGTCGATGAGGGCATCACTGTTCTCGGTAGCACCATCGTGCTCAAACGGTTCGTGGACGCGCCCCTCCACGCACCGGGAGTGACCAATCATCGGGTCGGCGGGCGCTGGCTCTGCGGAGGGGCTTCCAATGCCGGTGGAGCAGTGCTGCAGTCACTGTTCGGCGACATCGACCTCGCCGCCCTGAGCCGACAGATCGATCCCAACCAGACCAGTGGCCTGGAGTTTCGTCCTCTGCCGGCCCGGGGAGAACGCTTTCCTGTGGATGATCCGACTCTGGAGCCGGTGCTCACCCCGCGGCCGGTGAGTGACGCCCTGTATTTGCATGGGTTGCTCGAGGGGTTAACGCGGATTGAAGCCCAGGGCTGGCAACGGCTTGGTCAACTGGGTGCCCCCGAGCCACGGCGGCTGATCACGCTCGGGGGTGGGGCCCGCAACCCCCAGTGGCGCCGGATCCGTGAACGGATGCTGGGCCGCCCGATCCTCACCTGTCATGCCCCTCCGGCAGCGGGGGTGGCCCGACTCGCCCTTCAGGCTCTGCAACCAGGCGCCAACCGAGGCGAATGCGGGGCAGAATTCTGAGTCTCCGAGTGCTTCAGGTGCCTGCCAAACTCCGCAATGTTCTGGCCATTGGGCTGTTTCTGGTTCTGGCCGGATATGTGACTTTCAGTGGCATCCGGTTGACCCTGCTGCTGTGGCAGCGCTTCGGTTGACGACTCCCCCCCTACCACCTCCATGGCCGCCGATCCCCTCACACCCAGCGTCAGCGATCGCATCTGTCACCACATGAATGCCGATCACGCCGAAGCCGTCCTCCAATACGCCAGGCATTACGGAGGAATCACTGAACCACAAGCCGCCACGATGCTCGCCGTGCGTCCGGACGCGATGGAGCTGGAGGTGGATGGAGCCAAGCTGGAGATTCGTTTTGATCACGAGTTGAGCGACAGCGAAGATGCGCACCGCACCCTGGTGGCGATGCTGCGCGCCATGGCCAGCGGGGAATCCTGAGGGCAGCGTCCCCGTTGCCGTGCTCACCACCCTGTCGTCGTGCCTCAAGACCCTGCTTTATCAACCCAGCTGCCCCCTCTGCTCCCAACCGCTCACCGACGATCAGGACGAGCAGCGCCCCTGTGAGTCCTGCAACCGCCGCCTGGGACTCCGCAGCCAGCTGCTGCATGGACGGGCTCCCCTGACCTGGGTCGCCGCCGGGCTCTACAGTGGTGCACTGCGCCAGGTGCTGCTCCAATTGCGCCGCAGCCGCGACACCAAAACCATCGCTGCGCTCTGCGCCAACCTGCGCGACCACCTGCCCAGCGACGCCCGGCTGGTGCCCATCCCCAGCTGGAAAAACACCAGTCGGGCCAATCCGCTGCCGGCCCTGCTCTGCCAGGGCCTCAACCGCCCCACCCTGGAGCTACTGCAACGCAGTCGGCCCGGCCTGGGGCAACACCACCTGCAAGCGCATCAACGCCAGAGCAATCAACAGGAGGCGTTTCACGCCGTCGCCCCCGTCGCGGCAGACGTCGGTCGGTCGAACGGAATGGTCTGGATCGTGGATGACATCCTCACCACCGGTGCCACAGCCGTTGCCGCCCAGGCGGCACTCACCAGGGCGAAACTGCCCGTGGCTGGCCTGGTCTGCTTGGCGAGAACGCCGCGCCGAAGCGCGAGTTCGGAACGTCGTGATTTATGATCTAGCTGTTGCGCAGACCACGCGCCGGGATAGCTCAGTTGGTAGAGCAGGCGACTGAAAATCGCCGTGTCCCCAGTTCAAATCTGGGTCCTGGCATTACGACAAAAGAAAATGGATAAAGTTTTTAATAACGCAGATAGTTTCGCTATGGCTTTTGATGAATCATGGAAACAGCAGTCTAAATCCCAAAGCTTTTTAGGCTTATCAGCGGAAGCTCGAAAGCATTATCTATTTGAGAACTGCATTCAAGATCATCCATTTTTAATCAACAGCCCCAAGGAAGCCAACCAAGTAGCAGACTTCCGAATCAGACTATTAGGACTTGATCAGCAATAAAGCGATTTCCAATCAACAGAAAGCATTAAGCCGTCATCGAGTCATAGTCGGGATCGTCTATGTAAACAGTTTCCAGAGCACTATCGGCTTCATGCTCTTGGCCATCATCCTCGCGGCTCGACGCTTCAGCAGCCAAATCTTGCTCCCCACTCACCAACGACAATTCAGGCACACCTGAAGTCGCAACAACACCAGTTTCTTCGAGTGCCAACAGCTCTTTGAGATCGCCAAGGCGTCCACCAACGGCATCCAGAAGTTCAGCCAACCCCTCAGACTCCATTGCCAGAGAGACCCCCTTCACCGAGGAATCAACGGCATCGAGACGACTTTCAAGCTCAAGCAGCCTTAAAGCAAGGCCCTCACACACTTGAGTTACCACCTGCATCTGACGGCAAAGCTGTCGCACGAGGCGCTCATCAAGCCCAAGCGAGTCCATGGCTGCCTTAAGGAAGAGCGCTCGAATCGTATCGATTCAAAGAAGACTGTCCAGCACCATCGCGGTGACTGGCAACATGGAATCCCATGGCAGCGTCAGGCTTACGCTTGATCCAGTACCCCGCCTGCCAGCAGCCTTCCGGGAATGACCGCGTCCTTAGCTCGACTGACACAGCAACTCAGCGCGAGCTTCAGCAACCAACGCCAAGCCTTCGACAACCCGCCCTTATACGGGAATATTTTGGTGCGGTTTCGCCCCCTGCCCCACTTTGAAACAGCCTCTCTTTTGCTCGAGCAGGCCTACGCAATTGCAGCCAACGAACCGTACAGAATTCGAGTTTTAAGACCAAAAGCCTGTGCTGAACGAGGCTTAGTGATCGAGAACTACGCAATCGCAGACAATCAAAGATTCTGGGGAGCCATCCAAGACCAATCAAAGCGCGAGAAGATTCAGGAAAGTGATCTTCAACTACTTGAAGGTTGCACTTACATCGTGAGTGAAACAGACGAGGGCTTTAGCGGAGAGGTTGAACCAGGCTGCAGGTGCATTGTCAAGCGGAAAGGCTTTGAGTCTTACCTCGTGAGCAGCTTTCAGCTCTCCCCCTCATCAATGAGCACCATCGATCGCGGCCATGATCCCAAATCCCATGAACACCTCTGGGGATCAATTGCAGGCCCGTTCATTTTCGAAAAAACAGAAGATTTTTCCGAAGAAATCCCTGAAAAGTGGCTCATGCCATAACCCACCATCACCCCGAATCACACCATTAACAAGCCAATCGAGAGCCATGACATCAATCGAACAACTGATGAACTCAGCTGATCAGAACAGTGAAGTGATTCACACGATTGGAGAACTGCAATTCCGCATTGACCTCAAACCCGACGATCTGAGACTTTGGACGGAAACCCTTCAAACGCGCAACGAACACTGCAACTTATTGCTCGCCTGCGAGCACGGTGATGGCGCTCTCGATCAAACATCCCTCACTTGGGTCGTTGGCTCGGCAATCCGCTCCTTCAGCATCCAATCAGCCGATGAAGTCACACCCCTGCTCACAAGCCTTGGCGTCGAAGCAGCCTTAAGCGAGAAACTTCCAGAGCTCTGTCCTGGCTTGGGGTTTGATATCACGTGGGCTTTTTACCTTGATCGCAATGGCACCCTCAGCGCATCACCAGTACCATCCGAAGCCTGAATGGACCCTCAACAAGCGATCGGCGGCAAAGAACTTCAAGTTCTGATTGCCAAAGCGAATGTCTGCGGACTGCAACAACACCCCAATCTTCCTGAGTCTTCAAAGCGCATTATTGCCAAGGCCGATCAAGACAAACGGCAATTAACTGAGGTCGAGGTCAACGATCTTTGCTCCACATCAGGAATGAGCGCAACGGTCATTTTATTTGTGATCGAGCACGCCAAGCGCTATGTCGATCAAAGCAAGCAAGTTGTGCTCAAAGCGCATCCATCACTTGTCGAGCCCGGAGGCGCGCTGCATCCAGCCGAACGCGCCCAGGCTTGCTGGAGAGACTGTTGGAACTTTCTTCGCGTCGCCACCTATGCGACGGCAACCGACACTGCCGACTGCACCGATCCTCACGGCATCGAAGCGGTGCGTGCTCTTTACAACCAACTGAGAGTCCCCCTCGAAGGGATGACCATGGCTTTAACCACCCTTTCCAGCCTGATCACGGCCGATATCCAAAAACAACACAGTGATCTCAAGCGAGAGGCACTGGCCTTCAAAGCAGCTTTCGCTCACCTGAACGAGACGCTTCACAAAGGTTAAGCAAACTCATGCTACGTTTCGCCGCTCCAAGACGGGATTGCCAGAGCAAGGGGCGATGATCGGACGCCAGTATTTATACCCAGACAGAAAGCGATGTCGTTACCCCTGCTGTCCTATCCCCTTGAGACCCAGAACTCCCGGGTGAGCAATCTTGCGGGGGACCGGTCAACCGTGAAGGGGGGCCTGCAGGGGTCAGCTGGCGCTGGCAGCGATGGAGCGCGGGGAAGCATCGACGCCTTAATCGAAACCGCCTATCGGCAGATCTTTTTTCATGCCATGCGATCCGACCGCGAGCCATTTCTGGAATCTCAGCTGCGCGCGGGCAACATCACCACCCGGGATTTCATCCGGGGCCTCCTGCTGTCGGAACGGTTCCAACAGGGTTATTACCAGTGCAATTCCAACTACCGCATGGTGGATCAGGTGGTGGGAAGGGTGCTCGGTAGGCCGGTGCATGGCGACGGCGAGCGCCGCGCCTGGTCGATCGTGATCGGCACCAAGGGATTCGCTGGTTTTATTGACCAACTCCTCAATACGGAGGAGTACATGCAGGCGTTTGGCTACGACCTGGTGCCCTCCCAACGGTCTCGGGTGCTCCCGGGTCAGGCCCAAGGTGAAATGCCGATCTATCAGGCCTACCCCCGCTACGGCAGCGACTGGCGTGACTCCCTCCAACGCCGTGCCCCCAGCGGCCAAGCCGATGCCATGGCTCCCATGGAAGCTTCGGCAGCTTGGGCGAATGGCCAACCACCGGCATGGGCGCTGAAGGTCTGGCTCGGCATTGCCGTTGTCGGCGGCCTCGAACTCACCCGAGTGCTGCTTACGATCGCGATTTCTATGGTTCGCAACTGACATGTCTGCGTCAGCGACTGCCCTTGCTCTACGCGACTGGTCAGCCCCCGAACTGTGCGTACCCAAGCGTGACTCCACCACCCCGGTGGACGCACGCGGGGCTGATTGGCGCGGCCTCAGCATCGGCGCGCTTGATCTACAGAACGGCAATCTCTGCCGGGCTGATCTGCGGGGAACCAACCTCAGCGAGGCCAAACTCGAGGGATGCGATCTGCGGCTCGCCCGCTACGACAGCAAGACCCTGTTTCCTGAGGGTTTCGACGTCCGCAGCAGCGGAGCTGTGGGCCCTGGAGCCAAGCTGAGCGGTGTGTTTCTGAACTGCACCGACCTGCGCGGCATGGATCTGCGTGGAGCGTCGCTGATGGGTGCTTATCTGAGCGGCGCCGATCTGAGCGGCGCCCTCCTCGACGGTGTGCGATTCACAGGCTCTGATCTGCGCCACGCAGTTCTGCGCGGAGCCCTCTGCCGAGGAAGTCGTTTCGGCGGCTGTCAGCTCGATTTCGCTGACTTCCGCGCAGCCGACCTCACAGATGCAGGTCTCGAAACAGCCGAATCACTGCAGGGGGCGGATTTTTCAGGCTGCATTGGCCTTCAGCCTCAGATCCCAGCCCTGCTCAGTCGCCCCTACAAAGAGCTCGACTGCTGGAACCCCCTCACCCGAAGCCACACCAGAGACGCCCTGGAGGCAGCTCGATAACAAAGGCATCTCTCTCCAGAAGCACTCTCCAGGGGGCTTCGGCGCTTATTGCAGTGGAAGCAGTTACCAAGACGTGGCCGCGGAGCGCCCCAAAAGCGTCATGTCACGCAACATCGAGAAACAATTGATTGAGGTTTATAAAGAACTGAGCCTTGACCAAGGCGGGCATCAGATCATGTTGGAGCCGTGCTGTGAAGCTCCCCATGCCTTTCGGTCCAGCCTCTCTCCTGGGGGTCGAGCGTTTTTCGGAAGAAAGTGAAGCTCCCCTTGAGTTGATCCCTGGTGATGACGACGCCAAGAAAGAGCAGATCATCCGCGCTGTCTACAAACAGGTGCTCGGCAACGCCTATGTGATGGACAGCGAGCGCCAGCTCGTCGCTGAATCCCAGTTCAAACTTGGGGAAATCAGCGTGCGTGAGTTCGTGCGCATGGTCGCCAAGAGCGAGCTCTACCGCGGTCGCTTCTTCGACACCTGCCCCCGCTATCGCTACATCGAGCTGGCATTCCGCCATCTCCTGGGTCGCGCTCCCGTTGACTTCAACGAAATGCGCGCCCACGCCGAGCGCCTCGACAGCCACGGCTACTACGCAGACAGCGACAGCTTCGTTGATTCCGACGACTACCAAAACACCTTCGGTGAGTGGACGGTGCCTTATCAGCGCGGCTGGAAGACCGAAAGCTGCGGCACCATGCAGGAATTCACCTGGAGCTTCCAGCTTCTGCGCGGAAACAGCAGCAGCAGCTTGAAGGGTGATCTTTCCGGCATCACCAGCAAGCTGGGAGGCAACGCTTACCAAAACCGCCCAATGGCGGTTGTGCCCCCTTCCTCCAACGACACGCAGGGTTGGAGCTTCCGTCCGTCCAAAAACCTGGACGATGCGGCAACTCGCCTCGGATCCGGTGCTGGCGATCAAGGCAAGACCTATCGCGTGGAAGTGACTGCTTACAGCGCCAACAACGTGCGCCGCATTTCCCGCTACAGCCGTTCCAACCGCGTGTATTACGTGCCCTTCGACAAGCTCTCTGAGCAGTTCAAGCGCATTCACGCCGAAGGCGGCAAGATCGCCAGCATCACGCCAGTGAGCTGAGGGCACCTCGGGGCTGAACTCTCCATCAGCCCCAGCCCACCTCTTCTCCATTAGCGAAGCCGTCGACTGGAAGAACCAATCAACGGCTTCGGGAGTGTTGCCTGCTTTCCCAAACAAGGCTCTCCACTCGTCATTCTCCCATGTCTCCCAACTCCTCCAACGCCCTGGGCTTCGGTGCCACACAACTGATCGAAGGGCCTGTGTCGTACTCGACCACCCGCACCCCTTCCACTGCTGCGGCCGTCAGCAACGGCGACTTCCGCAACCAAGTCACCAAGGCATCGCTCGAAGCGTTTGCTCCAGATGACGAGACCGCCTTTGCCACCGCAGTGCGTGCGGCATACCGCCAGGTGTTCGGCAACGTTCAACCGATGGAGAGCGAGCGCGCCACCAGCGCCGAATCCATGCTGCGCAATGGCGACATCAGCGTGCGTGAATTCATCCGCACCATCGCCAAGTCGGAGTTTTACCGCTCCCGCTATTTCGAAGCCGTTGGTCCCCACCGCGCCGTTGAACTCAGCTTCAAGCATCTGCTCGGCCGCGGGCCAGTGAGTGAGGCGGAAATCACCGCTCAAGTCACCCGGATGGCCGAAGGTGGATTCGATGCCGCCATCGACGCACTGCTGGATTCCGACGAGTACCAGCAAAACTTCGGCGAAGACACGATCCCCTACCCGAGCAGCTTCCAGTCCCAAGCCGGTCAGCCCCAGGCAAGCTTCAACCGCATCGCTGCGCTCGAGCAAAACTTCGCTGGCAGTGACACAGCGGTTGGTAGCCGTAGTCAACTGCTCAACAACCTCGCCCAGGGGTACAGCATTCGCATCAACCCGCCGGCGCAGGTCTACCGCAGCGACTCCGTTGGTGGATTCAGCGGCAGCGGCACTGCCCGCACCGCCTTTACCCCTGTGAAGCGCAGCACCGCTGATGGTGGTGACAACGCGCCAATGCGTGGCGATCTCTATGTGGGCTTTGGCCTTGGGCAGCGCGTCCAGGAGACATTCGAGCGCTGTGCAGGCGACTCTGCCGATCAAATCAATGCCTTGATCCGCGCCACCTACCGCCAGGTGATGGGCAACCCCCATCTAATGGAAAGCGAGCGGAATCTCACCGCGGAGAGCCAATTCTGCGAAGGCGCCCTCAGCAGCAGAGAATTCGTGCGCGCCATTGCACTCTCCCCCGAATACAGCCGTCGCTTCTTCGAGAGCAACGCGCCGTATCGCTTCGTTGAACTCAACTTCAAACACCTGCTTGGCCGTGCTCCCAACTCCCAGGCCGAGGTGAGTGAGCACATCCAGCGCCTTGCCAATGAGGGCTATGAGGCGGAAATCAACAGCTATCTCGACAGCAGCGAATACCAGTCGGTCTTCGGTGAAGACACCATTCCGTACCAGAGGGTGAGCACCGAAAACGGTCGTTCTCAGGTGGCCTTTAACCGCAACCTTGCCCTCACCCAGGGCTACGCCTCGAGTGACACGGTTCAGTCGAGCTCCACTCTGGTGACCTCGGTTGCGACCAACAGCGCACCAGCGAATTGGTCTTCCACAACGCAACGGAACAACCGCATCGGCGCAGCCTCTGGCACCACCGAGCCCACGGGCAAGCGCTACCGCATCGTTGTTCAGGCCCAGCCCGCGGGCGGTCGTCAGCGCACACCCAATGCCAGCTACCTGGTGTCTGGCAAAGACATGACATCGCAGCTGGGATACATCCACCGCCGCGGTGGCCGCATCGTGTCAATCACCGAAGTGATCTGATCCAACGCGACGCAATCAACATCGTTCCCTTCCACTGTCATGTCTGAATCCACCAACACCCTGCATGCCGACCTGCGCCAGAGCGATGCGCAAACCACCATCCGGGCTGCTTATCGCCAGGTCTTCGGTAACGCCCATCTCATGGATGAAGAGCGTTGCCACACCGCCGAAAGCCTGTTTGTGAACGGAGACCTCACCGTTCAGGGGCTGGTGACGGCCTTCGCCCAATCCGACACCTACCGCCGCTTGTTCCTCGATCAAAACGGGCCTTACCGTTTCGTTGAACTGAACTTCAAGCATCTCCTCGGTCGTGCACCCCACAACCAGGCAGAACTGAGCGAGCACGTGCAACGCCTCGCCAACGAGGGGTACGACGCCGAAATCAGCAGCTACACCTTCAGCCACGAATACCTCGACGCCTTCGGTGTGGATGAGGTTCCCTACATGCGGGGCAACAGCACCCAACATGCCCAATCGAACCTGAGCTACACCCGCTCCGTCGCCATGGATTCCGGCTACGCCGGATTCGACGGGGCCAAGGATTCTGTCTTGGTCGCCAGCATCGGCACCAACAAACCGCCAGCCGTCGGTCCCAAGACCCCTGGTCCTGGCAACCGCGACAGCAAGCGCTTCACCATCACCTGGACGACAGCCACTCCTGTGGGTGTTCGTCGACGGGTTGTTCAGCGCACCTCTGCCCCCTACAGCTCACTCACCCAGAGCATTCAATCGATCCAAAGTCGGGGAGGTCGCATCCTTTCTATTGCGAACACTTAATCAATCGAGGGCCCTGCCTCGGTCAGGGCTCTTCCTGATGCATCATTGGTCTGGCGGCAGCCCTGCCGCCAGAGATTTTCAAACAATCGGACCACTAAGACAACGCTTGCAACCGATGTCCCCACTCCACCGCCCCAACTCTGATAAGCGCCCCTGCGAGATGGTCAACGCCTCTCCATCCGGCACCAATGTGCCTGTGGCCATGGAGATGATGGTGGAGTCCATGGTGAAGATGATGCAGACTGCACGCAGCCAGGAATCTTCGGACGCTTCAATTCGGTTCTGAAGTTTCTAATGAATCTCCAATCGTTCGTTGAACGAAGCGAGGGTCAGTGGCGCTCCATGAGGAGTGGTCACTCCCTCGCTTTTCAGCAATTTGAAGAGGTCCTCAGCCAGATCACCATCGAGCGTCTTGATCTCAACGATCAACGGGTGATTGATTTACTCCAATCAGATACGTCGGTTCAGGGCACACCCGAAGCGCCCTTTCGCATGGAGTGGAGTGCTGAAAGCGACTGGGAGCCCGACGATCCCAGTGAAGTATCAGCGGGCTCCTGCGTTCTCGTGCCCTTCCCCGCCAATGAACAGAGTGGTGTGCTCCTGCGGAGTGTCGGCTATGCCGAAGCGGAACAAGCCACATCCACATACCAATTCCTCTCCGACGGCACGTTTGTACTGAGTACGAAATACGGCCAGTCGATTGCGGAAGAGCGCATCTGGTTTGTGGCTGAACATGTGCGCTGCCGCTCATCTGTATTACGCACATCAGAAGGCTCGGGTGTGCTGCAGACATCCTTTGCATCCGAAGTCAGGCGTCTCTCGGTTTGACCACCACCAAGACAATGCACCCTTCCCTGGCGTTTGCACGCACCCTTTGTGGGCATTACAGCAACCGCAAACAGGCACAATCTGATCCAAGCAAGTTTGCCCATATCAATATTTTCTTTCTGCCTCTGCCTTGGGCCGTTCTTGAAGCCCCTGGCTTTTATTCGGAACAGAGCTACGACCATGATCCCTGGCGGCCCTACCGCCAAGGCGTTCACCGCCTCCGAGCTGGGAGCGAGGGGATTCACATCGTTGAAAACTACGGGCTAGCAGCACCCGAACGCGTCGCCGGCGCCCCTCAGCACACCTCCCTGCTCGATGCCATCGACGCCCAAAGCCTCAAACCGCGCTGCGGCTGTGCCATGCACTTTCGCAGCGTGCGCGACGGTGCTTATGAAGGATGCGTGGAGCCCGGCAGGGGCTGCATGGTTCCCCGCGACGGCAAGTTGACTTATCTCGTCAGCGAAGTGAATGTTGACCAACAGAGTTGGAGCAGTCGCGACCGTGGCTTCGACCCAGCCACCGATCAAGCGGTCTGGGGCTCTGAACATGGCCTACTCCAATTCGAGCGCGTGGCATCCCTGGCTGACCATCTCACCGACGATTGGCTGAAAGGCCTCAACGACTAATCAGCAGGCACCCCGTCTCATGCCTGCAAGCCCAGCGGAAAAACAATTGCGGAGGTGGATCCGATCCCAGCATTTGATCTGCGTTGGCACCGATTTTCTGTTCGAAACAGTCGATCAAGCCCAACTTGATCGGTTCGAACAATCCCTGGAAGCACTTGGAGGGCACATCCGAGAGGTCAAAGCCGTCGGCAATTGGCCCATGGGCCCGAACCGCAGCTTCAAAGTGCTCCGGGCACTGGCCAGTGTTCCAAGACCTGGTGGTGAGAAAATTGTCCAGTACTGGGCAAGTCGCGGCTCAAATCAAACCCGCTACGCAGAGATCAATTCCTGATCATCGCCAAACGAGCCTCCACATACGGATGGGGATCAGGCTGTTGCGCAGGCTGCATGCCCAATTGCTCCATCACCATGGCAGCGGCATAACGACACTCCCAAAATGCCATCTGCTCAGGATCACTCCAATCGCCAAGATGCTCACGACAGCGATCTGGAACCAGTGCTGCCAGAGCCAGCAAAGCTGCTGGCTTTGACTTCATGAACTGGGGTCGCTTGGTTTCAACGGCCTCCAGCAACCATGCTTCAATCTCAACGAGCGCATCCTGCGGCCAATGCTGCACAGCAGCAAAAAGGCGAATAAAGAAATAATGGGCACCGTAATCATTATGCGCTTCCTCTTGCCAACGCTGTTTTAGAAGTGGCCACAGCATTAAAGAAGGGCGACTGCGAAGCGTTTGCAGACCTAAATAGCAACGGCTGAAATCAGTTCCAAAGAATTCCTGAACCAGGAAAGCGTCGGCCGGAGGGGCATCATACCGATGCACTAAAACAAGATCATCAGGATTGTCGATGAGAAGACGATCGAGGGTTGCCGTTAACGAAAGCCCTTGAAAAGTCTCCTCAGCATCAGGCCAAAGTGCCGTTAATGCACGCATACGAAACACAGGAGACACAGGCGCCTTCAGCACACTCGGCAACAACTGACCAGCACCACAGTCGATCACATCCTGAATCCCAGCATGTCGATCCATTTGATTCGGAAGGGTCAGGAGATCTTCCAAGGCATCAATCTGATCAAACGTCCCACTCAGCCGAGCGATTGCTGAGCGTGCTGCTCCGCGCACACCCGGGACTTCGTCATCAATCAGCAACTGAATCGCAGGCAATGCCTCGCGCACTGCCAAGCCCGCCAAACTCTGAATCAGCACCCTGCGGTTCTGACCAGGATCCGCCAGAAGAGCCATCATCTGCTGATGGAAATGGTCGTTTTGACAGCTCAACTGTTCCAGCGACCAGGCAGCATTTTCCACCAAATAAGGATCATCACTGCTTAGGCAGGCGCCGATCACGGCCTCCGCAGCCGTGACCTTCATTCGACCCAACACTTCGACCGCTTTGCGTCGCGCCAGTTTCTTCGTTTGTTGGTCGCTGCCTTCAGCCACCAAAGTGATCAACGCATTGGCAGTGGTCTCACCAGGAAAATTGATCAGATGGGAGGCCGCCATGTAGTAATCACTGGCGGAGTCGAGCTGGTCTTCCGGAAGCGTGAGGATGCGCAGGGCTTCCTCATGGGAGAGGCCGAGATGAATATTGTCGAAACGACTCACAGCACGAATTAGGGCGAATGCCAACGCCCTTCAGACAACTCCCATGACTCTGCAGTGGCACGAGCCCATTCTGCGAGTGCGTTAAACATTTGCGACACCCTGGCCCCACCAGGTGAAGCTTGGCAGGCTGGCCTTGTCAGTCACAACAGAGACATGGGTCCCTGGCAAGAGAACAGCTTCATGGTCACCACCGGCATTGCCGAGGGTGTCAAGCGACATCCGCTTTTGGTCCCGCATTGCATCTTTAAAACTGTTGACGGCGTAGGTTGTTGCCTCAGCTGAACTGTTGCCGTTATGGCCCGTTCTACAGGGCGGTCCGGTCAGAAGCGCAAGGTGAGAGCGGCCGTCCCTGAACCGCAGCGCAGGAGGGCCGCCATGGGAGCGGCCCGCCAGCGCTACGGGGGCCTTAGTCCTGCAGGCAAGAAGGCCCTGGTGGACGAGCTGGTGGCGATCACCGGGTATCACCGCAAATCGGTGCTGCGGGCCCTGAACCGCAAGCCCATTCCCACCGATGGTGATGGCGCCTGCGCCGAGCCGTATCGGCACCACCGCTGCCGCTATGGGCCTGAGGTGGTGGCGGCCCTGGTACCGCTGTGGGAGGCGAGCGACCGGCTCTGCGGTAAGCGATTGCAGGCGCTGCTGCCGCTGCTTGTGGAATCTCTTGAGCGGCACGGCCACCTGTCACTGGATCCGGAGGTCAGGGAGAAGTTGCTGAGAATCAGCAGCGCCACCATCGACCGGTTACTGGCTCCGGCGCGCAAGAGCAGCCCGAGGAACGGCTGGCGCCGCCCGCCGCGGGCCCGCAGCGCGGTGGCACGGCGCACCCCTGTGCGCACGTTCAACGGCTGGGGGAAGGTGAGCGAGGCGGGTTGGTTGGAGATCGATCTGGTCGCCCATTGCGGCAAGTGGATGGAGGGCCGCTTCCTTTGGACCCTGGTGGCCACCGACATCGCCACTGGCTGGAGCGAGTGCCTGCCGCTGCTTAATCGCGATGGAACCTCAGTGATGTCGGCGCTGCGGCTGCTGGAGTCGTTGCTGCCGTTTCCGCTGCGGGGGATTGATGTGGACAACGACAGTGCGTTTATGAACGCCCCGCTGGAGACCTGGTGCGAGAAGCACCGGCCCCGGATCGAGCTGACCCGGTCACGGGCCTATCAGAGCAATGATCAGGCCTGGGTGGAACAGAAGAATGGGATGCTGGTTCGCCGGGTGATCTGGGCTTCCCC
>Ga0213858_10000382_pt1 | contig 21344 bp, 6 predicted proteins | sample PICome_FD_160122 | JGI IMG/M metagenome (GOLD analysis project Ga0213858, IMG submission 160122) | Coastal seawater microbial communities near Pivers Island, North Carolina, United States - PICO245 | ecosystem: Environmental > Aquatic > Marine > Coastal | place: USA: North Carolina | collected... | reverse complement strand
TTGTTGCTATACTACTTACATTTTCTTGTAAGTATCCACCATTTAAATTTACTCTACCATTCGCATCAATGTATACTCTATCGGTGCCACCAACTCTTAATCTCATTTGATCAGATGAAGTATTTCCTGTACCAGCGGTATGTTGATATCTAACATAACCAGCATTAGGAAGCGATGTAGTACCAAAGGCTAAGTATTGATAATAATCATTAGTATTATGGTCAGTAGTCATTAACTGAATACCACCACTTCCACTATTTTCTACAATCAAATCATCATGCATGGTATTAGCTGTAAATGTTCCAGCATCACCGTTTTTAATATGAAGAACACCAAGAGGCGTATCCTCATTAATACCAACTCTAGCTTCTCCAAAGGTTGCAATGGTTCCACCCTCATCACCAATTTGTATATCAGTGTCGTTAGAGTCTGAACCCCTTTGCGATGCCTTAATAAATGCAGAGCCTGTTCTATTAGAATTTGGTTTAAATCTAATTGTGGCTGTTCCAGAAGATGAACTATTTTCTACTAATAATAAATCATTATTTGCGGCTTTTACGTGCAATGGATAATCTGGTGATATAGTACCAATACCAACTCTACCACCATCTTCTTGTAAAGCTAATGGGTAATTACCACCATTTTCCATTAATGATAATCTTCTATTACCAGATCCATCTTTTCTAATTTGTAGTAATATATCTGAACCATCATCACTAATTCTAAGACCGTTACTTGTTCCTGCAGCAAGGTTAGGTATTCTAACATGCAATTGATCTTGTGGAGCATCTTCGTTAATACCAACTCTACCAGTTTGAGCAACAATAGTTAATCTTTCGTCATATGTACCACTACTTCCATAATCAGTAAAGAACGACATTCTATCAGTTGTATCATTGCCATTCATTGCAAAAGCAAGGTTTTCAGTTGCTACGTTTTGTTTAATTAAAGCATATGTTTTTGATGTACCATTACTTGGATCAATTATAATACTAGGATCTAAAGTTAATCTATCGCTGCCACCTATGCCTAAAAATTCATTTGTGGCGTCCCACTTCATTCTAACATCGGTGCCAGTATCTTCATAAAAACGAACGTTACCACCATCATGGATGTCTAATCTTTTAACATCTCCTGTATGGAAGTGTATTCCCCTAGAGCCAAATGTTCTAAGTCTTAAATCATCAGTTGATGTATCAATCCAGGCTACATTATCATTATTATTGGCTGTAAATCTAATAGAATGATCATCGTCATCTGAAGTATCTTTAAGAATTATGTATGGACTTGCTTGCTCAATTCGTATTCCATTTGATGTATGTATTTCTCTATCAAAGTTAAATCTATCGTTCGCGGCATTATATGTGATTGTAGCATTAGTGTCAGAGCCACAATCAATTGTAATCCCTGCACCGTCTGCTGCAGCTTTGTTAGCTGAGCCTGAAGCTAAAGTAATATTTAAATCATCTACATCTAAGGTTGTAGAATTAATTGTTGTTGTAGTACCATCAACTTGAAGATCACCTTTGATAATTACTGTACCATTAGTATCCCCATAAGTGCCACCATTATTAGCTGGATTAATTGTAAATGAATTTGGTCCTCTTAGTTCACCATGAACTTGAACTCGAGTTGAATCTCTATCCATACTTAATGCTACATTTTTAGTACCATCAGTTATACCACCAATTTCAATTCTATTAAGAGTATCAGCAAATGTAAAGTGACCACCATAATTAGCAGCTGTAGCATCAATAATGTGTAAAGCTCTATCCGTGCCACTACTACCAACTGGGCCAGTAATACTTACACCATGTGATGCTGTTTCTAAATGGCTAACATTATTATATCTTAATTTTGTTGCGCCATCTCTCACCATGTCTATAGAAGTTTTATAATTTGATCCATCAAAACTTCTAATTTGGAAAAGACTATTATAATAATCTAAGATATTAGTAGTTGCGCTATTTGTAAGATTAAGTTCACCAGCAATATTAGTTGAACCATGAATAGTTGCAGCTTGATTTTGATCGAGTGTTAAGGCAGAAGTTGTAGACCCATTACCGCCGGTATAAAATCTTAAACTATGACCACTAATTAATTGCATTCTAGCGTCAAAGTCATCAGCGTTTGCATTTTTGAAATCAATAAATGGATCTGCACTAGAATCAGTTCTACATAATTCTATAGAACCATTTGGATTAAGCATCGCCGATTGACCAGTTAATGAACCTGCTCTAATTTGACCTGTGGTTAATATTGAAGTATCATTATTATAGTTATCACCTATAATAACTTCTTTACCATCAAATTTAAATGCGCTACTTCTATAATTAACTGCGCTTGAGCCAGTTGCTGTTGGCTCTGTAGATTGCCATGCAGAATCTGATTCATAAGAAATATCAACTACACTTTCTTTATTGTATGATATTTCCCATAAATCAAGCTTACCATAATTACTTACTTTTTGCACCCATAGTTCAATGTCACTATTTACATTACCATCGCTAATAAGTTTAAAAGATGTATTATTTAATAATGTACCAGTAGATAAACTAATCCAATCAATATTAACTGAAGGCGCTTGAGTTCCACTTTGATCGTGCCATCTAACTCTAAGATGAAACATACCAGCATCAGCTTGGCCTTGCTCTTCACCATTAATTGCATATGTAAATGATGCATCACAATGGCTTTGATCAGTACTCATTGAATAAGTAGCTAACTTAGCCCATGTATTGGCTCCATTTTCTGTACCATTTGAACCAGTTGCAGTTGTCGCAACTCTTTTTGATACATTATCTGCAACCAAGTTACCAGATGAATATACATTACCTGATAAATAAAGATCTTTAAATTTAGCTGAAGAAGAACCTAAGTCAATTGCTCCATTGTCTGCTGAAAATGGTCTAAATGCTCCACCACCAAAATGAAGACTATCTGAAGCATTAGTAAAAGTAATATCGTTTTGAGGGGTAACTATAGATAATGAAGTTGATCCGGAAGAAATACTACCGTATGATGTTCCAGCTTGATTAAATCCAATCAATCGGCCTGTTGATCCATTTCTTCTTATTTCTAATGGAGTAGTATTATTTGCAGTTGTTATTAATTGATTTGATGATGCTCTTAATTCAATACCATTTGTTGATGAATCAATAGAAGATTTTCCTACCAATACATTACCGCTAGTATCAATTTTAAATCTTTCAGCTGTATCTCCTTGATCATAGATAGATAAAGCACCACCATCGCTAATTATTCTAAATTCACCTTCAGAATTTTTCAAATCAACAGAGGCTTGGTTACCATCAGTCGCTTCAACCTTTAATGCAACCGTAGCACCCGAATCAGAAATATGTATTTGTCTATTTGGAGATGTTGTACCAACACCAAGATCTCCAGTCATAGTAACGTTACCGCTATTTCTTAAAACAAGAGATTTATTTGTATCATCTTCAACTCTAAAATATAAGTCATTTCCATAGGTATCAATAAAGTTTCCACTATCACCACCAAACACATTAATATACTTAGTAGTTGCAGCTCCTTCTGTTCTTATAGTACCTACAACATGTAAATCTTTTTGAGGAGCTGTTGTGTTAATACCAACCTTACCACCATAAGGATTTAAATGAATTTCACCAGTATTTCCAGAATTATATGCTTGGAGTTGATATTCACCAGTATCAATTCTTCTTAAATATAATAAATCGTTGTTGCTGTTACCGACAGTAAGAGCTACGCTTGTTTGGGATGTGTTAATGGATAATTGAGCATTACCACCAGTTGTATATTTAGAATCTACGCCAATGCAAACTCTACCATCTGCATCAATTGTAGCTCTTTTGTTACTACCGCCAGTTCTAAATGTTATATCATCATGAGATTCTATACTAAATTCTGTATCAACTTTATTATAATAAATTTGCGCTTTTTCAGTACCACCAACGGCGAATTTATGTTGAATTAAATTAGATTGAGAATTGGCTGTTATATTTTGAGTAAAATCTGGATCATCTCCAGATAAGCCAGCTGTACCATGAACTTGGAATGTATAAGATGGATTAGTACTACCAAGGCCAACACCAACGCTACCATCATTGTGTATTCTCATTACACCTACATCATTAGCATATAAAACAAGCTCATTGCCAATAGCACCATAACCATGTGCTGCAGCAGTAGTGCTATTATCTTTTACTTGTATAAATGCTGTAGAATCTGTGCTTTCAAAAACAGCTACTTTATTCGTTGTTCCAGATTTTACATGTAAACGTGCGCCAGGGCTTGTATTACCAATACCAACAAAACCACTATCTAAAATAACAAGCTTGCGATCAACATTTGCATCTGCAACCATGAATAAAGTATCTGCATCTGAATCATGTCCTAATAATGCTCCATAAGTTCCACTACCACTATCTTCTAAATTTATCCATACTTGAGCATCATTTGACTCAAATTTCGCAACAACATTTGTGCCATCGGTTGATGTGGGTTTAACATGGAGAGCGTTATCAGGTGAAGTGGTATTAATACCAATGTGTTTATTAGCACTATTAATATGTAGAATATTATTATCAACACCAGTAATAATGGTGCCATCGCCTTTCTTAAAATAAAGCGCACCATCTGCGGTATTAATTGCTAATTCGCCTAGGTTTAGATTTCCTGGGGTGGGTATTGCTCCAGCCGTATTAGAACGTCTGAGCCTAATGTCTTGTTTTCTGGCCAATTTTGGCTTCTCCTATTATTCAATCTCTATATAGAGCTTTTTAATAAACTTATTACTTTGTATTTACAAAGTTTATAAATCTATTTATAATAGAAAAATACCTAGTTAGTATGTCCCACCATCAATAATGTTGGAAAATTCAGGAACTCCACTAGCTCCCGCTTGAAGAATTTCGTATTGAGCACCTGTTAATTGAGTTACAGGATCAGTGCCATTACCAATAAGAACTGCATTATTTGTTAATGTATTTCTACCAGTACCACCTGAAGATACAGTAAGTTGAGTTGTTAATGAAAGACCATTAAACTTAGCACTACCAGCATTACCACTAAATACTTCAGAGTTATTTGTAGCATCTGGAATAAAGGTAAATGTTCCATCGCTATCGTCAAAACCAAAATAACCCAGCTTAGAATTAGTACCGTCATGATATCTAAATTCAATACCACGATCTTTACCATCATCTGATGAAGGAGCAGTATCTCCACCTAAAGTAAAGATTGGATCGTCAATAGTAACAGTTGTTGAATTTACAGTGGTTGTATTACCATGAACAATTAAATCATTTGTAACCGTTAAGTTATTTCCAATTGTTACATCATTGGGTAATCCAATGGAAACAGTATCGCCAGCAATAGATGTTTCAATCTCATTTGTTGTACCACTAATTGTTAATGTTTCAGTTAATAGATCAACACCATTACCAGTACCGGATCCAGCTGCTACATTTAAAACGGTGGCTACATCAACTTCTGTAATTTCAGTAACTTGACCTTGTCTATTAACTGTGAATTGTGGAATTTTATTAGTATCACCATATTCACCGGCCGTATCATCTGAACTAGATTCTTCAGCAAGAGTTGCTGTAATACTAACGGTTGTTGTATCGGCAGCATCATTTGGAGTAACTGTAATTCCAGTTCCAGCAACAACTGTACCACCAACGGTATCTCTAATATATTCAGCTAAACTTACTTGGTCCGTACCAACATAAGGATTAACAATAATGGCTTTACCGGTTCCATGAGGGCTAACTGTAATATTAACATTATTTGATTGGGTAGAAATAGTACTACCATCAATATCAAGCTGATCAACTTTTAATTGTTCTAATGCTGAAGAAGAATTTGTAATAAGAGCGCTATTTGCATGAAGCTCTCCATGCACATGATCCAACATATCAACAAAGTATTTACCACCAATTACCTGTTGGGTTGCTGCAATATTAGTATTTGCGTCCTCTGCGCCGGTACCAATATATAATCTACCCCCGCCATTTGCTTGGGTTTCAGCACCGTACGAGTAACCAAACTCACCCGTCTTTAGAATGGTAGGTGCGTTAGAACTACTACTCGTTAAATTCTTTATTCTTGTTCTTGCTGCCATATTAGTATAATCCTGCGCTTATAGTAAGATTTTCTTCTTCTACTGTATTCGTTAATTCAAATAAACCAGTAGTAGCATTAAATACTATTACTGCTCCATCTGCTTTTGCTGAAGTATCAACATCGGTTAAATCACCTAAAGCGATAGACCCTTGAGATAGTTTTACGGTTTGAGCAACTATTTCTCTTTGGTCTTGTGCTTGGCCTTTTAACCTACCTGTCTGTCGAATAGTAGCTTTAATATTTGCCATTTAGCTCGCCCTTGTAACTCCCGGTTTTACTTCAACCTGTCCTTCAATAATTCGTGTAACCTCTGAAGTACTGGTTTTGGTTATTTCTACATCATATACATATCTTCCGGCTTTCATGCCATTGGTAGTACTTGCGGCCAATTCAATTTTAACTGTTCCATTTGGTTCGCTTGTAATACTACTTACAAAATCTGTAGCAGTAGTTGAAGTATAAGATTTTCTTATTTGTCCTGCTACTTGGTATCCACTTAAATTTAAAGCGTTACCTGCAATATCAGTAACATCAATTTCTGCACTAAATGTACTACCTTGGTCAATTGTTAAATTAGAATATATTGCCATTTAACCAGATTCCCTTAATTATTTATATTTTTCAGAGCTTCTATTTCAGCTCTTAATTCTTTATTTTGATCTTTAAGTTCTTTAATAGCTTCAACTAAAAGAGATGTAATTTGAGAATATTCAACTGTTTTATATTCTTGACCATCGTCTGCTCTAAATGGTAATTCCCTCTCTTTAACTGCTGATGGTAATACTTTTTCAACATCTTGTGCTATTAGACCTGCTGAGTTTTCTCCATCATTCTTCCAATCAAATGTAACACCTTTTAATTGAGATACTTTATCTAAAGCATTATTTACAACTTGAACGTTTTCTTTTAATCTTTCATCAGAAACTGTAGTTGAGAAACCAACAACATCGCCATCAACATGTAATGTTCCGCCATTTGTTAATCTCATTTCTTCAGCGCCAGCAGTATACCATTTAATACCAACATCTGCGTCATACCAAGTATAATCATGTGTATTACCAGATTTAATATCTGCGGTATTCGAGTTTCTTCTTCTATCATCTTCTAGTCTAAACGCTGTACCATTCAACGCCATACCATAATTTCCATCCGCGGAATACGTAGTGTTGGTTGCATTAAGAGTTATTTTATCTGTACCATCAGTAATAGAAATATTGCTACCAGCATTAATTGTAAATGTATCTCTCTTAGCGTCAGAATCATGGAGTGTTCCATTTGTTCCACCGTTTTGTGATTGTATCTTGGCAAAAGTATTTTGGTTTACTTCAGCTGTAGTACTAAATGTAATCGTATCATTATTTGCATTAGCTTCAACACCAATTCTTGTACCAGCAACAATTCCAATATCGCGTTGTGTCGTTGTAGCCGAACCACCAACTGGAGTAACTGTATCTTTTAATCTAATTTTACCATTATTACCATCATCAATTACTTCAAATGCTGCTATTGTAGTATCAGTACCTGATGAACCAATTAATGTTCTCATTTCAGCAGCTGATATTTCACTATCTAAAACAGGAGCTCCTGTTACAACTTTAACGGCGGGAGTTGGTAATCCATCAACTGTGTTTTTCAAAGCACTAATATCTACGCCATCAACCGTTGCATTTGGAGCAGATAGGGTGATATTACCCTCTTTAGTAAATTGAATATTTTGTTGTATTGAACTACCACTTGAGTCATCCCTTACAATAAACATATGTTTACCATTTAACATTGCATGATAAAAATGACCAGGACCACTTAATGTAATACCACTTTCAATATTATTACCAGTTCCTACTTCGTTAACCCATTGGCTTATCCCTTGTACCACATATCCCGAACCAGAGGATTCAGGCTCATAGAAATAAATACCTTTATTAGTGCTATTATATTGTATTTGAGGAGTGCCGCTTCTTTTTTGGCCTGTTGGTAAATCACCATCTGCCGAGGTAATACTTCCATCATCATTTATATCGAAATCTGCACCTTCAGCTAAGTTAATTGAAGTTTGATCAGATTCAGTTGCTGAAGTAGTACCAATAACATGACCATAAGTATCAAATTGAAGATCTTGAATATATGTTCTTCCAGTATTATTTACATTAGCAAGATTACTAGTATTAGCATGCTTAAATGTAATTGTATCTCCACTACGTGCTATTGTTAAGCCAGCTTCATTGCCAGGGTCGACCGTACCTACTGCTAATGTTATATCATCTGTAGTACCATTGGAACCCGTTAATCTTATTTTTTCTGAAGTAGTATCACCACCATCTGCGCAACTTATTCCATAGGTAGTATTAGTAGAAGAAATAGTCATTTTGGAAGCACTATTTCTTGTAATAGTTGTTGCACCACTTGCAGCTAATTCAACATCGTCGTTAACATTATCACTAGCTTTTAATCTAATTTTAGTTGTACCACTAGGAACTTCTAAATCATAAGTTATTGGAACAGCACCACTTGGCATATTAAACTGGGTATTAGTATATCCAGTAATATGACCATTATCATCAGTAATTGCTGTAATAGTAGTAAACGAATCGTTACTATTACCATTATAATCTAAGTTAATTGCTGAAGCATTTGAAACTATTGGTTCAAATTCTTTGTGAGAAATTTTAATTGTATGGTTTTCGCCGGTTCCAGCAGTTCCTAACATAGTAGTTTCTATTAAAGAACCACCACTATGTGTTCCACCATCTATGCCAAATACTTCATCCTTTGTAATAGTTGCTTGAACATTATCCTCATCTCTAATTACAAAAGTTGTCTTATCAGCATTATCTGGTGCTGTAGAAATATTGTAATACGATATTGAAGAATCACCAATACCATGCTTCCATCTATGGTTTGTTTCGTCCCAATAGAATTTAGCATTTTCTGAAGAACCTCTATTAATTTCAATACCAGCATCTTGAGTTGGTCCACTACCTGAAGCCAAATCTGAATTTAATACAATAATATTATCAGCGAGATTTATTTCTTCGGTATTAACAGTTGTAGTAGAACCTGTTACTGTAAGATCTCCTCTTATAACAATATCATTACTAGCGGTTGTGGCATCTCCAATATTTACAGTGCCACTCATTTGTCCTAATTTAGAAACTAGATTCGATACGCTTACATCTACGTCTGTATTATTATCTACAGAAGAAATTGTTATTTTGGTATCGCTATTTCTTGTAACAGTAACATTAGTACCACCAACGATTTGTATATCATCATTTACGCCATCATTTAATCGTATTTTTGGATTATTATTACTACCACTATTTTGTACAGCATTTAATGTGGCTGTTTTTTCGTTTGTAGTTAATAGATAACCAGGATCACTAAAGTTAATAGTAACATTATTACCACTTCTAGAAGTAGTTACATTAGTACCACCAATAAATTTAGCATATTCAGTTGTATCAACATGACCATAGGAGCTAGTATCAGCATCACCGTCGGCTTGTATTCTCCACTCCCCATAATTATCAAATCTATTATTTAGATTTTCTGTTGCTACACCTCTAACATGACCTGTATTATCTGTGAAGAATGAACTAATAACAGTACCATTAGTTGATGCCGGTCCCTGTTGTGTACCACCAGTTGTAAATGTGTTGTGATTAAATTTAACACCATTATCATATGCTGCAGTAATTTTAGTACCATCTTTAAAATTAGCAACACCGCCATTTCCAACATCTGCTTTTTTGACGCCTGATACATGAAGATCCCAACCAGCAAATCCTAAATCACCAAGTGTTAATTCCCTTGTTGCAATTGAACCATTAGCATCAGTAACAGAACCAATTGCATCTGTTGTAATATTAAAGTCTAAATCTGAAATAACGTATGCACCAGTTAATGGACCAGTATCAATATCGATATCGTCACCGTCATATGTTGGGTGAACATAATTATCTCTTTCGGTCGCAGTTCCAACAGCGCTTACGTGACCATTTGAATCAAATGATATAGAATTAATAAATGTATTTGCTGTAGCTGTTACATTACTTGGAGCAGCATTATTAACGTGATTAACAACAATTGTTTTGTTAGCATCATCTACATTAATATTAATATCATCACCGCCAATAAATGTAACGGTATCACTATTTGATCCAGCAGCAAAGCTTCCAGTAGCATCCTGTGTTATACCAGTTAAAGAATCAACGACTTCAAATGTTTTAAAGATGTTTTGAGATGAACCTTTGTCTGTGTTAGTAACAGAAAACTCTAAGTTATGAGTATCAGTTGTATCAGCAGTAAAATCAATATTAATTGTAGCACCACCATCAGCACCACCAACATTAGTATTATTTTGTACAAAGTTTAGACTTTCACCTTGAGTAATAGCTTTTGAATTACTACCATTTCCATCTTTTACATTAAATGATCTTATATAACGATTATCAAGGTTGACCGATCCAATGCTTGTAGCTGTAACGTGACCATGATCATCAATTGTAACACTTAAGTCTTGAATAACATTACCATTACCTAGATTTGTTGAAATATCATCCCCGCCCGTTGTACTATGACCAAAGGTTAAAGTTGATACAGTACTTCCAGCCGTACCAGAAGTACCAGTTGTAACATCTAATCCATCATTAGCAACAAAGTTTACAGTTTCACCATTGGTAACACTATCAACCGCACTACTATTAGCTTGTAATTGCCATGATGGATCTTCAGCCTGATACCTTTGATCAAAGTTACCAGTAGTAATTGATGTTATGTGACCTTGAGCATTTGTAACAACCTTCTTAACGTATACGCCACCATTTCCAGAGCCTGTAACTGCTTCATCGTCGTCATTACCATAAGTACCAGCAGTACCAAAGTTATCGTGATCAATACTAATAGTATCACCATTAGGATCAGAAGTTAATGTAATAGCATCTAAGCCTCTTAAGTTTAAAGTGTCTGCATTACTACCTGCCACTACGTTATCAGATGCTGTGCCATTGATTGTTACAGTCTTAAACATTCTTAATGCTGCTGCAGCAACAGATCCTCTATCTGTATTATTATAGTTTACAACATAATCATTGCCTGATGTACCAGTGATTTCTGTTTCTAAACCATCACCCGCTGTAAACGAAAGATCTTTACCAGATCCAAAGTTAAAATCATGTACAGTTGGAACACCAAGTGTAGCAGTTGAAAGAATTAAAGAACCATCAGCTTCCCATTGGTCAGTTGCATAGTTATATACGATTGAGTGAGATCCTGTAATATTTGAAGCTACGCCACTAGGAGCTGTAGAAGGAATAGGACCAACCTCAATACCAAATCCACCTGTTGAAGGTTCGGTAGTTAAATCATTACCAGCTAATATTAATGTATCTTCAACTTCTAAGGTTGTAACATTTAATTCTGTTCTTGTTCCTTCAACATAAAGATCACCCGCAACATATAGATCTTCGCCAACTCCAACACCACCAGTTACTACCAATGCGCCAGTTGAAGAAGAACTCGCTCCGGTGTTATTTAATATTGTTGTTACACCATCAATAGTAACACTGCTATTTAAATCAGCATGGCCATCAACTCTAGCGGTTCCTAAAGTAAAGAAGTTACCATTTGATCCTGTTATTTTAAACTTGTCTGCACCTGATGCACCTACTCTAAGATTTCCATCTGTGCCAATATTACCATCAACTGAAAGAACACCATCAATTTGAGTATTACCATTTGATGCTGTTACATTAAATTTATTATCGCCAACTCTTAGATTACCATCTATTCCAGTATTACTATCAACCTCTAATGTACCATCAATTTGAGTATTACCAGATGCTGCTGTTACATTAAATTTATTTGTACCTATTGCTAAGTCTGCATTAATTTGAACATTACCATCAAATTGAGATGTACTATCTACTTCTAAAGTGCCTTGAGTATATACATTACCGTTTGATGCTGTAACTGTAAATTCAGAAGCATTAGAACTACCAACTCTAAAGTCTCCATCAACTCCTAAGGTACCATCTATTTCAGTATTACCAGTAGCGGAATCAATACTAAATTTAGTACCATTAGTTTCTCCAACTCTAAAGTCTCCATCAATCCCGGCGGTACCATCTATTTCTAAATTACCATCGATTTGAGTATTACCGGTTGAAGCAGTTATTGTAAATTTAGCATCGGAAAATTGTGTTCCACCAATTCTAAAGTTACCATCACCACCAATAGTTCCATCAACTTCTAGGTTATTATTAATTGTAAGATCGTTCTTAAATGTTCCATCAGTATTACTTGCTACAAAAAACTCTTGATTAGATCCAGATCTAAGAGATAATTGAGAGCCACTATGTGTAAGCCTACCAAATTCATTGCCATCATCTTTCAATACAATATGATTATTACCTGTATCTAAATTAATATTAGATGATGAATTAATTGTAAATGTTCCTGAAGTTACGTTAAACGCATTTGCACCAGCAGTAATTTCATAAGTGGAAGCGTCAAATACTGATTCAATTTCTCCAATAGCTCCAACTAAAGTTGCAGTATGAGAAGTTGTAAGATCACCAACATCACCAATATCTCCTTGAATTTCTACAATAGCAGCTGCTGCATTAGTAGATGAATAACCACCCGCATTATTAAGAGTTGTAACATCACCAAGCTCAGTTCTTAATTCCCTAGCTGCTCCAGATAAAGTTGTAGCACTTAATCCAGTAAGAGTCATATTGCCTATATCATCTTGAGCATCTTTAATTGCTGTTGTAAGATCTCCACCAGTATAAACAGTATCCCCAATTTCTGCATCAATTGTTCTAATAGAAGCAGAAATATTAGTATTGCTTGCTGAAGCTACTGGACCATTTGATCCCAAAGTCATATTACCAATATCTGACTCATGTTCATTAATAGCCGCTGTTAGATTATTAGCTGTTGTGTTAAGAGATAAAGTACCAACTTCAGTATGTAATTGTTCTAAAGCTTTTGAAATAGTGTTATCGGTAGCAGAAATACTATGGAAACCAGTATGATTACCAATTTGAGCTTCATGCTCATTAATAGCGTCAATAACATTATGAGCTGTAGTATTAAATCCATAATTAGTTCTTGCACTATTATCAGATTTTAATACACCAATTATTTCATTGATTGCTGATAAAATATTATGTGAATTAGAATCAAGATCATAATTTGATCTTGCAGTACTATCATCTCTAATAACTTTTTCTAATTCAGTAATTGCTGTTACTAAATCAGCTTGGCTATTAGTTCCAATATCTTCTATTTTACCAACATCCCCTTGAAGTTCTGTAATACCTCCAACAGCTGTTGTAGCTGAATAACCATCAGCATCATTAATGCTTAAATGATTACCAAGTTCGTTTCTTAATTCTCTTATGGCCGCTGATAAATCAGTTGCGGTCAAACCAGTAAGAGTCATATTACCAATGTCTGCTTCATGCTCATTAATTGCATCAGTAAGATCATCAGCAGAAGTATTTAAAGATAGAGTACCTACCTCATCGTGTAATTGATCGAGTGCGCCAGTGATAGTATTATTACCTGAAGCAATACCAGTAATATCAACATTACCAATTTGATCTTCATGTTCTCTAATAGCACCACTCACTGTTGAAGCGGTTGTAGCCATCGCTCCACTAGTGATTGTTCCTAATTCTGAATCATGTTCATTGATTGCAGAAACTATATCTGATTTATCTGTTGTAGTTAATGAAGCTATATTACCAATATCATCTTGTACTTCATTGATTGCTGCTACAATATCTAAAGAAAATATCTTAATTGTATCATTTGCAGCAGCGGGAGTAGTTAACTCAATGTATGATCCATAAGTATTATCAACCGCAGTTAAGCCATTATTGTTACCACCAGTAATAGTTGAGGCAGCACCTAAAGCTCTTATTGGATCATCAGAATCAAAAGCACCATTTGCTGTTTTAAGTAACAAAGTTCCATTTTTTGCTGAATGTAATGTACCATAAAAGTCTGCATTAGCTTCAACACCAGCTTGAGTTGTTTGTGATGCGCCCTGATAAACAGTTACACCTTCAGTAAAGTGCGCTGGAGCCGAACCACTAAATGCTACGGTGGCTTTAATATTTAAAGTATGGAAACCATTTGGTGTAATACCTTGAGTAAGTTCATTATTATTTTTATATACTCTTACAATACCAATTGGATATGCTTCTGTAACTACTCTTTTAATTTTAGCTGCAGTAATAGTATATACTGTACCAACACCAACTTTAATATCTGCAGTTGTATCAAATGTGCCTAATGAATCTCTTACAAGAATTTTATCATTAGAAGCTGATACAATATAAGCTTGATAATCTGGAGAACCAGAACTCCCTTGATAAACTAATGTATTTGCAGTATAATTATTAGTAATATATCCTTGTTGAGTAGCAGTAAGTCCTTGTAAAATAATGTAACCACCAGTATTATCTACTGTATGGGCTGGACTGATTTCAAACCTAGCAAGTTTAGCAGGGCTGCTAGTATCATTTCCTGAAAATACTACATCACCAGCTGAAGCTGTATATTCATATGTTTTATCTGCAAGCAATTGATCAAATTGCTCGTTATCACCTAGGTGTAATGAGATCTCATTCGACTTTTGTCTTAGTTCTTCAAGAGTATTATTCTTATAGATTCTGGTTTCTTTATTTGCCATTATTTCCCACCGATTAATTTCTGTAGCATTTGCTTAATTTCTGCAACATCACCTTGAAGCTGCAGAATATCCTGTTGTTGCTTTTCATCAATAGCTTGTTTTTCTTTAGCTGCTTGAATTTGAGCCTTCCTAGCCAAAAAAGCTTCTTCATTAGTATTTATAATAGCTGAGTTAGCCGTATTTCTAATTAAATCAGGATTATTTTCAACTTGTTGTATTTGTGGTTGTTTCTTTTTTCTAGGCATTATATATTCCTTAATTATGTAGCCGCGATAGCTCTAAAATCTTTTACTGATGGAGGACGAGTTGACTTAGAACTCTTCATTACAATTTTAAATGCCATAGCACTAAAGCTTCCATCAATTGGATTTGTTGCAGTACCAAGATTAAATTTAACTTCTGCATAATCTCCAGTATCATCTCTAATTGGAATCCCATCTGCCGGAGTTGCATAACTCCACGCAATATCATCAAAGCTTGCCTCGCTACCAGCTGCAGCAACCTTATAATATAAATCCACAGTAGAATAAGAAGGTCTATTGACTCCCATATAAACATCAATTACATCAGATTCATTAACCAATTCAATCTTTTTAGTTATATATTTACATAAAGCTGCACCACCAGATGCGGCCGCTTCATCTGCACCAGCGGTTGTACCAACACCTTGATTGTTTATAATATTTTGAACCGTTATCACAGATAATCTATCTTGATCTAACACTGGAGTTAAATGAGATTGATCTGAAGATAGCTCAACTTTAAGAACAAAATCTCTTGCAGATCCATCGTTTAGATCAGATCCAATTTGCATTGGATCATCAAATAAAATATTTTCATTTGGTAGTATTTCTATACCCTTACCACCATTGGCTGTAATTTCTGTTCCAGCACTTTCGTCGCCATCAATAGATTTTGCTGTAACTGTTGAGAGGAAGAACCTAGCATCAGTTCCGGGAACAGTCATAGTAGCAGCAACAATATTAGCTAAATCCATATATCTATTTTCGGTTACAGTCATTGCTGATCCACCACCAGAAGCAGTAGCTGTAGCTGAGGTATCTCCTCCAGCAGTAACTCCAGTTGGTAAGTTTGTTCCAGTACCAGCTGTGATAGTATATGAATTGTGAGTAACATTAGCAATATTAAAATCACCAACTAGGTTTCTAACATCAATTCCATTTACTTCAAATACTCCAGTACCTGAACCAGTTTCAACACCTGTAACTCCTAATATTCTAACCTTTTGACTTGCGCCATACATACCATGGTTTAGATGATTTACCGTAACAACGGCTGAACCATTTGTTGTTTGTAGAGAGTTAAGTGGAAGTGTTCTTTCTTCAATTTCATCATTAGTAAATGTAACTGTAGCTGTAAGATCTCCATTAGATTGACCAAACTCTGCTCTCTTCAAAGTAAACTTCAAATCTTTACTTTGCTCAGGAGTCCAAGTAGAAGCATTTTGAGAAGTAAAGAATGAACCGCCATGAGGTTGCTTTGTAATTCTATAATTAGGATTAGACACATCATCTTTACCCATTTCAGCAACCCAGCATTCATACTCATCACAATCCGATTGAATAACAATAGCATATTCAGTATCTTTTTGTAAATAAACTGGATTATCAAAATTAAATGATGTGGCTTGAGTAGCATTAGCTGAAGCATTAACATCTCCAGGATATACTGATACTTCAGTTCCAGGAATAGTTTTTTGTGTTGGTATACCATTTTCTGTAGAAACAATACTTACACTTACTGGAATTTCAACATCATCTCCATTTTTTACTGTGTATTTTGTTTTAAAGAATAAGTCAATTCCAGTTAAGAACACGCCACCTTCTTTTTCAATAAGAATAGTTTGAGCCAATGGATCAATCCACTTAGTTGATGAAGTTGTCGTTGTTTGTCTTAATACTCTTTCATCAGATAATCTAGTTCTTTCAATTCTAGGAACTTTAGTATTAGTAATTGTTTTTTCAACCGATTCAATTAAACCTTGTGCATGGAAATCTGCCTCTGCACCAGTAGATTCTTCAGCTTTATTATTACTAATATGATCAGATAATCTAAATTGTTTAGTACCCGTTTTAAATTTCAATGTATCATTTCTTGGAATAAGGAATGATCCAAAGATTCTACCTTTATTATCGGTAATTAATTTTTGACTGGTTGCAGCACTTGAAGTTGCATGAGCAGGGTTTCTTGTTCTACCACCAAATGATCTAAATCTTCCAGAACCTGAACTTGAGAATCTAGTAGGTGAGCTAGTTTGCTTACAATATGCTGTAACATTTACGTTATCAAAGAATGCATATACTTGAGTTTTTGGCTTAAGTTTTGAAGCTCTAAAGTATACCAACCTAGATCTCATAAATGGTACAAAGTTAACTTCAACAACTCTATTATTACTTTCTCTTGTAACAGTATCAAAAGCAAGATCTGTTCTCATACCAGATCTCGATTGATTTGTAGTAGTTGTAGTAGCAACAGTAGTCCTATTACCAAATTGTGTTCTTGTAGAAAACTGTGGTCTACCTAGTCTCCACCACCAACCATTTCTTCTTTGTCTTTGTCTAGAAACTCTTTCTCTAGAAGTACTAGTGCTTTGACCGGTCCAATTAGTTTCCCATTCATTCCAAACGGTACCTAAGATTCCAGACTCTTTTGCAGTCTTAGCAAATTGCTCAAATTGAGAATCATCATCAATAATAACATCAGGTCTAACATCAACTTCTTTCCACTCATCAGATGCGGGTGAAAGTTGCATTCTTCCTTCCCATGTAAATACATTATACGGGTTTACATTTATTGCTGTAGAAGCATAAGGCTGTGATTGGAAAGTAACCGATGAATATGGCAAAGTCCATATAGAATCATTTTGAGAAGCATCATCTCCTGAATGTGTCGTAGAGTGAATAAGGTTTACGCTTCTTTCATCAAATTGTGGTCTTAAAATACCTTCTTGTTTATCTACTGAAATAGATGTTTCTGGATTAGCAAAGTCTGCTAGCTTAGTATTTCTAAATGAATCTACAACAATACCATTTTTTAATCTAGTCAAACCAGCGCTATCAGTCATATGAATATCTGCAGCCGATTGCTCAAGTAATGATAACGAGGTATAATATTCTAGATTTTTAATTCTAGTATCTAAAGCAGCTATATCTTTCATTGTATATCGTTTATTATCAATTAATGCTGGTTGTATATCTCCTAAACCAAAGACGTATGGAGAAAGTCTTAATTCATATAGAGTAAGACCATCTTCTCTATCGGCAGGAGCTACTGGATAATCTGCTGGTGCGCCTTTAACAACAATCAATTCACCAGTTCTTTTAAGAACTAATTTGTCAATTCTTGGTAAATAATATCTTGCATCAAAAGTAATTGATGAATCTGGTTTTGGTGGAGCAGAAACATCGCTACCAGAACCAGTGCTAAATTCAGATCCATCAGTTGCGCCTGAAGCAGCTTTTGTTGATCTAAAGTCTAAACAATCTCTTAATTCAAAAGCACCGCCTGAAGTTGAGTAAGTTGGAATATCTTTATAGTCTGCAGTAGGATAAGAATCTACTGAGAAATAATCTCCAGCGGTATGAGAATAATAATCAAAGTTAATTGTTAATGTACCATTAAGTGGAGGAGTTCCAGGAATTTTAACAATTCTTCCTTCATCATAAAAGTTATCTCTTTGACCATCATCTAAAGTAAATCTATCTTTTACATCACCGGATGAATCTGTAATACTATTAATTCTAATAATATCTGATTTATCTAGCTCATAAACTGTTTGGTTTATATCTGATACTGTGTGTGTTTTAACTTGATTATTTTCTCTTTGCTTTTCTTTAGCTTCTGCAGTTTTTGACACAGTTACAATTGCTTTTACTGTAGAAGAATTACCTAGATCTAATCCACTAGCACTACAATCGTATGTAATAGAATTTGTACCATTACCACCACCTGTTTTATTTGATAATATATTTTTTCTTATTTTTAAAGTGTCTGCACTACCACCAGCAGTTGTAGATCCTGCTTGAGGAGCAACTATAATGTCGACAACACTTTCTAGATTATCTGATGTAGATAAAACTAATTCACCAGATGTAACTGTTCCTGATACAACCTTTTTAACTTTATATGTTGTATCAAAGGATTCATTTAAAGATGCATCTAAGGTTGATAATGATTTAGTTGCTGAAATAGGTAATTGGAAAATTGCTAAGTTATTGCCGCTATCAAATATAGAACCAACTGTATCTAAATATCCAGAAAATCCATTTAATGCTTGTGAAACATTATCAACATCAGCGAATGTTTTATTAGAAGCATAAACGTCAATATCAAAAAGATATAATCTTGCATGATCGTCAAACCACTCAAATCCTCTAGCTCGAGCATTACCAATTGTGGTACCACCTTCTTTTAAATCTATTTCTGTAAAGTTTGTTAAATCTGGAACACCTTTTAATCTTTGTCCTGTATTACCAGCATCATTAGTTGCATGCTGATATTTTAACCTTACATAGTTACCAAGACGAGCTTGAGTTGTTATATTTCTTCTTTCAGCTGTAGCATCATTACCTCTAGGTTTGTCTACATCAATAAAAGTTGTACCAACCTTTTCGATTCTAAATCCTTTAACATATGCAGTTGAAGGTTCAACGCCTAAAGCAATTTTATTATCATCTCCAGCTGGAGTATCGCTGGCTAAATATTTACCAAAGTTACCAGCTCCATCATTTAAATGTTCTTTAATATCAAGCTCAAATGGTTTTACTGTATAATCTCCTGACTCGTCAAAAGTTCTTTCGGCTAGTACTTGTTGTAAACCTGTTCCATCTGTTTTATCTGTTTTATCAATTTTAATAATACCATTAGCAACAGTGATTAATGGAATATAGCTATTTTCATCCCTAGCACTTTCATTAATATTACCTTCGGCATCAACAGTTTGCTTAATTAAATTTGTAGCGATTTGATATCTATTAGCGCCGGGAGCTGAAGTGTTTGGCGTTCCTTGAGCATTGTCTACTAAAGAAGTATCCGTTGATGAATCTACAATACTTTCAACAACTCTTAAACCAACTAAGTAAGATGGGTTATTTGTATATTTGTCTAGAATAATAGTTTCTGGAGCAACATAAGCAAAACAACCAGAAATAAAGTATACGCCTTCAGCAATAGATGCAGCTGAACCTGTACCAACCGAAGCAGTACCATCAGCTAAAGTTGTTTCCGTTGCTGCAATATTTGTAATTTTACCATACTTAGCAGGTGAAGCATTAGACAAGAAAACTTCATTGTGAGCAAACTTTTCAATATCGCGATCTGCATCATTAGTAGGATCAGAAGAATCATCACCAGCAGATTGATACTTAATATAAAGAGTTGCTGGATCTGAACTAGTAGCTGCAATTGCTTTTAAAACTAAAGCTTTTACTTGGTTACCAGCATTACCGGTACCTGTAATAATAGTACCTTCAAATTGAGATACATTGTCATCTGTATAATCTACGGATTGATAGTTAAAAGAATTTTGAAGTTTGATATAATCATATTCTACGTTAAGAGTAACTTCACCATTAAGTACCCGCGATCCATCTTTAAATGCGTATTGACCATGTCTATCAATTTGAACTTGAAGCATGGTTTGCATTTGAGTAAGTTCTCTAGCTTGAACGGCATAACCTGGTCTATATAATATTTTATGATAGTTTTTAGTTTCAGCAGTGCTACCATCTGCTTTAACTTCAAAGTAGTCATCATTATACGGAGATACTGAATAACCTTTTACTTTTGTTGTTTTTTGTTCGTCTGCCATAAGTTCTCTCTTTTACTATATCTATATTAAAATTCGATAATGATTTTAATATCTTCAATTTGCGATGATATTCTATTAATTGGATTTCTATTTTCTAAAAAGATAATGTCTCCAGAATGAGTATCAACTTCTTCATTAACTAAAGCAGAAGCAGCATGCTCTGCTCCTGATGTGGCACCTATAATATTTGTTGAACTAGCAACAAATGATTGATAACCAGTTTTACTGTTTTGGTTGTAATATACAATACCATTGTCTTCATCAATATCAACTACAAAAGCTTTTACTTGATCTGGTCCAGAATCTCCTTGAGTAATAAGCTCGTCAACTTGGTAGCTACTAGCATTAGATCCAATAGTAAGACCGCCCGTAGCTCTTAAAGTTGTTGCTGTTGAAATAGTTGATGTTCCAAAATTAAATGGATTTTTAATCAATGTTACTTGCCTAAAATCTTGACCTACTGCTAAATCTGCGCCGGTACCACCTGAACCATCAAGTAAAGTATTAAGTGCAACAAAGAATCCACCTAGTTCTTTTACTGGATCCACACCATGACCAGTTGAAGGAGGTAATACAGGCCTAGCTGTAGCATCACTACCACCACCATTAGAAATAATTACAGAAGCCACTGTGTAACCAGCACCTTTATTAGATAAAGTAATTGCTGTTACTGCGCCATTA
>Ga0213858_10000381_pt1 | contig 21357 bp, 12 predicted proteins | sample PICome_FD_160122 | JGI IMG/M metagenome (GOLD analysis project Ga0213858, IMG submission 160122) | Coastal seawater microbial communities near Pivers Island, North Carolina, United States - PICO245 | ecosystem: Environmental > Aquatic > Marine > Coastal | place: USA: North Carolina | collected... | reverse complement strand
TTACACAACATTTGTTTTTAATACAGCCAAAGCCCCAGTTCTAATTTGAATCTAGTTCTGTCTCATAACTGCTTTGGCTTTGCCCTGTATTGTATTAGCTGAAGTGTTAGCTGATCAACACTTATAACGTGAGCCTGGCCGAAGATATATGTAGGTTTCTGTTTCGATCCTTTGTTTCGGGTTAATCTGTTTATTGTCTTGTATCACATCCAGTATGTTATGATATTGTCGCCACATTACCTTTATCATCAGCTTTGTTCATCGTATAGTTATGCATAGTACTAACACTAACAGTCTATGGGTTGTATCCCATTTTATTTTACAGACTCTATAAGTACATCATGACTTCAAAAGTTTACTTTTTCTGTGATGATGATTCGTTTCGTGAAGTAGATGCAGAGAAGTTTGGATTTTTGCTTGGAAGCGATTCATTCGACATGATTAATGCAGAAATGTCACAGATCAGAAAGACACTAACATCACCTCTGTATGAAGGTGAAGACGAATATCATCAACCTGTTGATCTTGTATGCAGTAATGACAATGACTTGTCAGGTCAGATGCAAGACTCTTCATCTCAGCATACAGTCGAGATTGCAGTTGATGCTGCTCACTATACTGAGTTTGATTGTATCTCCAATGAATCATCTAAACATGGCACTTCTACTCAGAAACAGAATCAGAAGCGAATTCCTTGTTTCACTACAGTTGACAAGTCTTTACATTCTGCATTGACTTGGTCAGAAGATACCGTTGATAGACTGACAGACGAGTACAACCAGAATAGACTGATGAGTAGAGAGCAACACCAGAATCTGGTTGGTTCAATTGATAAGATACACAAATATATGAAGGAAACAGTCACCTCTGGTGACACACGAGATATATTGGATGGACTTGAAAAACTATTCAATGGTGGTCACATCAGCAAGTACCAACAGAAGACTTACATTGCTCGATATAAGCTTACCAGTGGGTAGGTGTTTGTTCAGTCCAGTCTTTCTTTGTTTATTGCTTCTTCTACCGTGTTCTCTACCAACATACCGACCATTGCTATGCTTTCTTTTTCATACACAAGTCTTGATAAAGAGGAGAAGAAACAAGTCTTCTATGAATTGAAGTACCCAACTTTTATCAAGCGCAAGCGTCCAGGCGAATCCAAGCAATCAAGACTTGCTAGGAGGGCCGTCCAGAGAGCTAAGGAAATGAAACAACGAGAGGAGGAGGAACATAAGCGTTCGGAATTGAAACAACCAAAACAAATTATGGCTATACAATCAAACCCAAAAGAAGTAACATCATATGTTGGGCGGTATCTCTTGGGGAGTGGTCCAAAGTACATTCCTATTCGTGGTAGTGATAGGAAGTTGAAGAAGCCTTTGTCCACAACACCCCGGAGCCGAAGTCACAACTATCGTAGGAAAGCTTTAATCGCTACCAACAAACAGAAGAATTACTACAACAACAAGTCTGCTTCGTACAAGTCTCAAATCTACAACTTTTCTGTATTGTTCTCCAACAACCCCGTCAGCTTTGGCATGTCGATACATGCATTGGCTGCTCCTACCAAAAGATTCAGCGGCAAAAGCAAGAAGAAAAAGAAGTCACATCTGCTTGGTTGGTGTGATATTGCTAGGATGGCCAAGCGTCAAGATCTAATTGAGCGTGTACTGATCAAGACTTTGTATCAAGAAGAAGGTGTGTAGTACTGACTTTGTTTTTTTTTCTTCTAGAATGTGAATGTATAGATCCAATCTACAATCTCCGTCCTTTCTTCAAATACACTCCTGTCTTTCATCTAGATTCTACTTGCCAATGCAGACAGCTGCATGGAGGAGACAGATTTGGTGGCAAGAAGAAAAATACAAAGAGAAGAAGACGCTGCAGATCAGACATCTTCAACTTCGCGATGCTATTCTCGAGCAACCCTGTTAACTTTGTCAAATCTCTTCGTGCATTGGCTGAGTGTAAATGTGACAAGGATTGTAATTGTCAATCAGTGATGAAACCATCTGCCAAGTCATTACGATCTCGTCGTCGAAGGGCATTGTCTTGTCTCAAGAAGAATGCCATGCAGATGTCGATGGTCAAGTGGAAGAGAAAACTTGCAGCGTGTTCTCAGGAGGCGAAGGTAAGGGATAGAACATCTAGCAGACATGTACCTCATCTCACTCAATTCTCACGCCACATTCATTATTCATGAACAGGAGAACTCTCTCCACCCCCCGCTGATGCTTGGGGGAGGCAGGAGGAGCAAGAATTCGAACAAATCACAAGCTCAGATTCAAGCTGAGGAGAGAGAAGGAACAGCGGAACGTGTGAGGAAGTGTCGGGCAAGGAAAAGCCCAAAAGAGAAAGCACAAGATACGTTGGCAAACACCAAACGTATGAGGAAATGTCGGGCAGAACAAAGCCCAGAAGAGAAAGCACGAGATACGTTGGCAAACACCAAACGTAGGAGGAAATGTCGGGCAGAACAAAGCCCAGAAGAGAAAGCATTAGCCAATGCCAAGGATAGACTCCGAATGAGGAGGGCAAGAGCTGTAGAGAGATATGAACGTGAAAGCCAATCCTGTACTTTTCAAGATACTCAAGTCTGGGAGACACCTGGAAAAGATTACCTCCATGGCAAGTTTGAAGACCATCCAGAAGGAGCAGTTCAGCTTTGGTATGATAACAACGGGAGTTGGAGGGATAGAGAGCTTAAATGGCTTGTTGGATATCTTCATGCAGTTGATTGTCTGGAGGAGAAGAGGATGGAGGATACAACGAGGAATGTATTCAAGTGTCTTGATAACTTGTATGGAGTGATTGAAGTTGGTGTGAAGCACAGAATGACAATTACCAAAGTAGTTCATAGGATGCTTAGCAAAGAGAATTGGCGTGCACTGCGTAAATGGCAGGAAGATGAATGTCCGGCAGAGGAATTTGAAATGTCGGCTTTACTGTGGATTGCAGATAATGTTGATGTCAAGCAGTGCGAAACTGCAGGGTTGATTGAGGACGTCAAATTCAATATCGATCCTACTTTGAAGAAATCGTTGAAAGAAGGCGGGTTGAAAGGGCTCAGGTTACAAGTTCCCGGGTATTGGTGGAAGGATGAAGACACTGGCAAGCAATTAGCAAGCCGAGAACTCTGGGAGTGTGAAATTGCAGATGTTAACCTTTTTGATCCTGACGTTACAGAGAGATATTTCACCATCAAGTGTATCGACCCTGACGACGAGTACCCAGATGCTCGTTACGAAATGACATATGGAGATGTTAAAAAGTATGCCGATACGAGTCAGCCAGACTTTTCATTATTGGACCTACCTGCATCTCCAAAGCCAAAGAAGTCGAGCAAGATGAACTATATCGATCATGATCATGTTGACCTCTGCAAGCATACATTCGAATCTTTGTCAGAAGCAAGTGGAAACAATACGAATGTTATACTTCGGGAATACATCTATAGTCGAGTGGAACAGATTATTGAGTGTCAGCGTCTAACACCAGCTAAACAACAAGAGCTTGGTAAAAGATTCCTTCAGGCACAGGGTAGGGGGGTCAGTTGGGGAAAGAAGGACTTTGGGGGAGGATCGATTGACGCACCACTTCTGACTTGTGCATGTTGTGGGTATCGTAGCTTTGACAATGAAGAAATTAGTGGATATCATGACTTTGATTTGGGTACGGATCTTTGTTTGTTGAAAATGAATTACGAGGAACGGGAAATTCATAACAGCAGAATAGAGCAAGGAGTAGGGGATCCATTGGTCTTACCAGTGAATAAGGCTGGCAAGACTAAGGTCTTTGAGACTTGGAAGGTGTATTCTGTGTGGCCACAAGATCGTGATTGGGTCATCAAAACTCAACAAGCTTACAATCAGGATAGAGACGCAAGTGCATATGATGACAACCTATTTGAGGACAATCCATTGTTTGGTGGTAAGCGGTTGAAATATTATCATTTGCACCCAGAATTCGTAGATGAGTATACCAAAGACAGTGGTAAGGTTGGATTCAAGGCCAAGATTTGTGGTCATTGCAGTGAGAGTATTGATGCACGTAATAAGATACCAGAACGATCGGTTGCAAATGGCATTGATTTTGGAGACTATCGAAGGATAGGCCTAGAATCTTTGACTTTGCGAGAGCGCCTCATCATTTCTAAAGTGAGGCATTACCTTAATATTATCAAGATTGAGAGCAATGCTGGGAAGTTGCGGGAGAATACTCACTCAGCTTTGAAAGGTTGTGGTATCATGTTTGATCACGATAGTCCTCAGGTTGTTGCGGATCTGTTGACACCAGATAGTATCAACGGTAGTGTTGAGCTCCAATTCGTTGGTCCTGATGGAAAATACGACCGTCTCATAGCCAAGGCTATCAAGTCAGCTAATGTATCAGGACGAGCGCATGTCATTTATCAGTGGCTTGCAGTGTTGATGCGAATTAATAAGTGGTATGAAGATGACGATCCGCTACCTTCTTTTTACAACTTCCGAGAACTAATGCAAGATTGCAATAACGAACTGGCTCAGCGTGCACAGTTGACTGCTAGTGAGGACACGTCAAATATTGCAAGAGACGATTATGCACAAATTCGACAGGCAACGACTGCGTATGATTCCACCTCAGCTAGTAATAAAAGTGACAATGAGTTTCCCATGAGATGTGTCTATTTGACGTCTCAAAATAAAACCAAAAACGACAATCGTGCCGATCACGATCATGACTACTTAGTTAACACTGCAGCGGAAATCGACTTAGATGTAAAAGAGGAAAAGAGACAGTACAATGCAACAGTGAAAAAAGCTTTCAGAGAGAAGAATCCAGTTAATGAATTTCTCACGTTTGATGAGGGTTTAGTCAAGGCACATGTAGATGTGTTTTTACTTGGAACTGCATACAAGAAAAGTACACCCCGCTTAACCGCAAAAGAGCGCATTCATCTTCTGATGCAGTTCACCACGGCAGCTGCATCATGTCAACCATTGATATTTCACTTGTTTGATCAGATGCAACGGCATGAAACAATAAAAGCAGTGCACGCAAAGACACAAGACAGGGAGCAGTGGAGCAAGTTTGTAAAGGAGTTCATGTCGAATGACTTTCAAGGCAAATTAAAACAAGCCGTGGCTAACCCCCACAGTAAAAATGGACGGTATGTGATGAAAAAGCTCACGCCCATTCTCAATTCCACTGGGAAGTCAGCAACGTTTGGTGCACTAGAGAGAGATCGTAGCAAGGGAGAAATCTTAGCATGTGCACGAAGGTTTGGCTGTGCTCCAACATTTCTCACCTTTGCAATCGATGATGTGAACAGTGCTACTGCAATTAGGCTTACCATGCGTAGCTCGAACAATATTGATTATCCAAGCTGTGTTACGGGCGATGTGAATGGAGAAGTTCAAAATGGCTTTGCGAACAATGGGGAGATACCAATCCCAAAGACATATATCGAAAGGTTTGTACATCTAGCCAAGAATCCAGTTGGAGCTGCATTGGTATACAAAAAGTTTGTTGAGGACGTTTTGTCTATACTCATTGGGAGGAAACCATTTACGAAAAGGACTACTTTCACCTTATGGGATCACGACTCGTCTGGTATATCAGGCACAAACTGGGCCTATTATGGAAAGACTGAGACTACTGGTAGAGGTTCTCTTCACTTTCATGTAGTGCTATGGGGAGGCATGTCACCAGATGTGCTTGAGCTCGTGTCTGACATACCTGAGCTATGCAAAAAGCTTGGGTCTGTGTTAGAGTCCATGTATTCAGCATCACTTGACAAGAATTATCATATAGCTGACTTGACAATGAAGGAATTGAGGCGAGTCTCTAATGATCCACACACAAAGATAATGATGCCTCCAAGGCCTTTGCAGATTCCTCCTGATCCATTGGAAGAGGCTATTGCTTTCAAGTCCTATGTGAGTGATACCGTATGCCAAAGAGGGATCCACGAGCACACATTTACATGTTACAAAGGAACTACAGGCTACAATGGATGCAGACTGAATAAGCCGAGTGGACTTAGGGCGGACACAAACCCTGTGAATTTGGAGCAGGTAGAAGATCCTGATGAAGAGTATAAGTATGATGTACGCGAAAAGGTTATATCTCGTCATCAAGTGGATACGAGTCAGAAGCAGAGTCTTTTTCCATTGTCATCGTCAGACCCGCGCAATGTCGTATGGGAAATGAAGAGGCCGGAAGAGGAGCCTCTGGAATCTCTGCCGCAAGTACAGGACGTGACTAGACATATCATTCTTCGAAAACTACATGAGCAAATGCTACCAAGCAGTTCTGATGATGACAATCGAGTTTTTTATAATCCGCCCAAAGATGAAAATTGTCTTATCCGGGCAATGCTGAAGGGTTTAGAAAGAGTGAAGCCAGATGAAGCCAAGGGCAAAACAACAAAAAGTGTTCGTGTAGAATTAATGGACTTCTTGATAGATCACCCGTCCGAAAAGATGAATCCATCTGATAGCAATAGTTTAACTTTTGAGCAACTTGCTGATGCACAACAGAATGCAAGAGATGGGCAAGAAAGCAATGGAGGTGAGAAAAATGTGTACTTGATATTTGGATTACCATCTAGACGATCCTATTGTGCTTGATCTAGATACGTTTGCTCTCATTGAAACTATGCTATCGTATGCACGCATACACTTTCACTCACATGCTCTCTATGCGTGCTGTTGCCATGTATCCTATTTCTCTTCATATCTAAGCAGGAGAAAAGTCTGATTTCGTGCTTGCAAACTATGCTCGTGACATGTGCAGTGACACACCATTCTCGTGTAAGAGAGGGGGTCTTCTAGAATGCAATCTTTTCGCAAATGTTTACAAGGTGAATGTGGCAATTCATCAAGATGTCGATGTAAGGAGAAGAGATGGTGTGTATGTTCATGGTACTTTCCCTACTATACATTTGTTATATCATGATGAACACTATCAATTGCTTCGTTATGACTGGCCTTGGTCACAATTTGAGTTGTTAGACATACCTGAAAGCAGTAACGAAAGCAGCAATGATGGGTTTGTTGAGAATCGCAAAAGATGGGCTGTGAATCAAGTCGATTCGTACAGGTTTCCGCCTGGCAAGGACAATCTCTTTCTCAATCTGATGAAAGGTTTGGTCGTCATAGGCGCCAGTACTTCATCCAAACTTTCAGTGGGAGGTCTGAAGAGTGATTTGATGCACTATTTGGTTGAGAACATTGAACAAATTCTCCATGCAACCAAACCACATCGAAAATTGTTTAAGCACAATGATGTTGGCCAGGCGGTTGAACAACTCAAAGCAACCGGCGAGCTTCCTAATAACTATGATCTCGGGTCTGGATGGAAACCTCGCTATCGTGGAAAAATGGTACTTAATAAATCCAACTCTCATCGTGCACATAATACCATCATACTGCAAGATAGTGGGCATCACCATCTATTCCTAGCTGGGAATACTAGGCTGGACCTGTACTTGTTTGCCAATTCAAAGAATGTACACGTGGCTTTGTATGAGAAGGAGAGAGAAAGTTATGTGAGACGTGATGTGATCAGAGCAAGCAACGGTGACAGTTTAGAAACAATTCATCTGCTTTGCCATACTAATAGTGATGGTGATGTGTATTTCACATTGTTCATGCCGAAGTTGTACCAAATCATGAAGGGGTTGCGATCAGTTGAGGATTTCAATTTATATAAGATTTACAACAGAGTCACGAATGATGTACAAGGTAGAAATGGTTTGGTCGTTGACTACAATCCTCTCTTGACAGCGTTACTAGGTTGTAACACAAATCTATTGTTCCTTGGGGCCAAGGAGCAAAGCAGAGGTGCATTGTTTTATATTGGGCCATATATAAATAAAAATGGAGTCGAGGTCATTGATGCTCTGCCCCTGATACTTAGGGCACAAGAAGATGTTTTATTGAATCCTAGTGTTGCCGATGACACTGGCACAGACAAAAGGCATGTCCAGCATACTTTGACAAGGACACTGAACAAGTTAAATGCACAGATGGAAGTTTCTGATACACAAGCCGCTGGTGCTCTGCTTGGTTTAGATGCTCGGATGACATCCGAGATCTTTGCTTACTATGATGGCAAAGGATACAAAAACTATATCATGGACTGGCTCGAGGAGAACCAAGAGATGAACCTAAGAAAGCGGCCAAGAGACAGTCAATCGGATAACGCTGACAGCGATGTGGAAAGTGAGCAAGTTGATGCTGATTGGGATATTGGTGATGATAACTTTGCAGCAAGTGACATAGAAGACCAAACATCGGATAACGCTGACAGCGATGTAGAAAGTGAGCAAGATGCCGATTGGGATATTGGTGATGATAAGTTAGATGCAGTGAAACATGAACCAGGTGAGTATGGAAAGGCCAAAATATACAAAATGAATGATGAGACATTGCATGCAATATCATATCCAGAATTGTATCGTTACCGAGGAGAGAAATTGAAAGACTTGAATCGATTGGAGTATTGCTCAATGGTCAGGGTTGTCAAAGATAGAACGACCAATGCTCCTACTTCTGGTCTAGGAAGAAAAAAGAACGAGTCATTTCAGTTTGGAAAAGGACTTAAGATTGGCTCTGAATATCGGCAGGTCCTTCTATCCAAACAGTGTACACCAAAGTTCTTTGGAAAAATGCCAAGACATCCTGGTAAGGAACCACCAGATCCATCACAACGTGATCGATGGCGAAAGCAGGCAGATCAGTTTGCTTTTCATTACTTGACCATGTTTCGACCCGAGGACGAGTTGTATGAAGCTGGACAAGAGTGGGGTAGCAAGAAGGATTACAGCTGGGAAGCATTTTGCAAGTTTGAATCAGAGCTAAGGAGCAGTGATCGAGCGGTTGACAATTCTAGGCTAGAATTGATGGAGCGGGTGGTCCATGCTTGGAAGGTGGATTCAGGTAGGAGGATTATACTTTCAAAGTATCGAGGTAGAAATAGAACATTGTGGTCTAAAGAACAAAAGGGCGTGGCTCGTGCTTCAAGGATTATGGAGATGCAAAATCACACAGAAATTGACTATGGCTTTGATGACTTCACGCATACAGAGCTGAGTGCTGGCCAGCAGCTAAAAAGTGAACAGATTAACAGACACAAGGATGAATGTGTGACCATCATGAACAAATACTTACCTGATATTTTGGAAGGTCATGAGGCAAGCAAAAGCAACAGCGATCATATGACTTTACCGTTTGATGAGACATCTTACACAAATATCAAATCAGCCCTACCAAATGACTGTGGCAACAATAATGTCAATCGATTTACACGACGTCAATTCCCTCGCAATTTAGTCGGTAAAGTTGATAAGTATTTGAAAAAGCAGGATCTGTCATCAGACAAGGGGAGGGCTGTTTCTATACTTCGAGAACATTTCACTGCAATATATGAGGGCCGCGCAGAAGATAAAGGTTATATTGCACCATTTTTATTAGTATGTGGCGGGCCAGGTAATGGGAAATCTAAACTGGTCGAAACATTTGACGGAATGTCGTCATGCATGGGTGTTGGGAGACTAGTGAAGACTGCTTTTGTTGGTGGAGCGGCAGTCAACATTAATGGGTCATCATTGCTTGGTTTGTTTGACATTCCAGTCATTGAGATAGGCAAAGGAGAAGACGAGCCTACAATGAAACACATCAAGCCTTGGTCAGTTCATAAGCGCCAGAGTTTTATGAGGAGGTTCAACATCGAAAACATATCATGCATTATCGTTGACGAGATATCCACAGTTAAGCCATATGTCCTTGCTTATCTAAATGCTCGATTGATGGAGTTGTATCCAGAGAGTAGCAAACCATTTGGTGGTCGTGCGGTTGTGCTTCTGGGTGACTTTGATCAATTGCCACCATGTGGTGGTAGTTCTTTGGCTGGTGCTGCTATGAAATATGAGGAAGAGGAGTGCAAGAAAGGAGCAACAGACAAAAGTGACGAAGAAGCTTTTGTGTCTGGAAAAAGAGGAGATTGCGTTAATGTCAAAGCGGCTGGTATATTGCTATTTGAGAGAGCTAAATACATCAAGCTTACCCAGCAGCATCGTTCAAAGGATCCCGAACACACAGCATTACTGGAGAGGGTTAGCAGATGTGGAAAGTTTCACAAGCGCGACCTTGACAACTATGAAGCACTTTCTGAACAGGACATGTCTGACAGTGGCGAGTTTTCATTTGCAACAATGGTTGTCACTGGAAATGCGGAGAGGCACGAGTTAAATGCAATCCAGGCTAAGCGATGGGCATCACAGCATAACACAAAAGTCGTACGGTGGTTTAGAAAGCGCCTAGATAACGTTTGGAAGGGAAAGCCGAAGAGGTCGGAAAATGTGCTTAAAGCTATGGAAGAAGATTGTTTCTATGAGTTGTTTGTGCCTGGAGCTGCTGGATATATATCAGAAAATATCAACACAGATATTGGTCTGGCAAATGGTGTCGAGATAAAGTATCATTCTTTGTCATTTGGTACATTGGAAGAGGATGAAGCGTTCAGAGATGAGTTTGCAAATAGTGATGCTCTTATAGTGACACTAGACAAACCTCCAGATGCTGTCAATGTCGAGCTATATGCTGACTTTCCAGGAGACTCAGCTGCAAAGAAAAGAGAGAATGCGAAGAAGAGAAGGAAGTGGACTCATGGAACGCTAGTAGAAGGGCGAGTTGTTGTTCAAATTTCAATTCGTTGGGGTGGGCTGGTGAGAAAATGGGAGACGGAAAATATTGGAGGCGATTGGCAGCTTGGATACAATGGGTCGACGGTGCCAATGAAGGATTACTTTCCCATTGAGCCGGCATTCTGCGTGACAATCTGGAAGGCACAGGTAAGTCAGACAGTAATTGACTCTGTTGATCTAATACAAATACAAGTAATATTTTGGTTGATGTATGCGTTTATTCAGGGACGAACGATAAGGAGATTGATAATATTCATTTCGCAACACCCTGTTGGCCTTTTGAGAATGACGTGGGAAGGTTTGTATGTGGCGCTTTCACGAGTGAAGTATCGAGATCATATACGGTTGGCTATCAAAAGAAACAACAGGGGCACTGTGGAATATATATCAAATCTCTCGAAGAATAAATACACAGCTTGGTTCTTTCGTGGTTATGGACGGGCGGGCGATGTTCGTGATGGAGTAGAGAGGAGTTGGAATAGAGCACTAGCAAGAAAAGCTGCAATGTTCAAAACAACAATGCAGAAGGGAAAGAAGACTAAGACTTCTACTGGAAAGAAGACTAAGGCTTCTACCACAAACAAGCGGAGGAGAATAAGTTAGATCAATTTCAGAAGTCAGTTATGTTGGTGATGTACTGTAGATGAGATGTGTATGTGTAGATTTAGATAAATGGTTATGCACTACCGAACTAGCAATGAGTTTGTTGTATCGATTGAACAATCAAAGTAATCTCCACCATATTTGATGTTGTTTTGTCTGTTGTGTACTTCTCCTCAAACCATTCATATTACCTCAGATCACAAATCACCTCAAAAACGTGTTAGTATTCCATGGATGATGTTCGATGCAGAGTTCGTGGTGACCGAGTTGTTATCTTTTGCAATCAATATAGCCTTTGCTTTCATGTTTTTGTTGTACATATTCGACACATTGTGCTGTAGACAAAGGTTGATCAAGATCTGACGAACATAAATCTTGTGTATCTGGCCGTTTCTTTATGCAATTGTCTTGTCTATCTCCATAGTTTACACTCCCAGTCATCGTATTCATCCCTTTCTGGCAGCCCAATTGCAATTACTTCCCTGATCTCCAAAGGTTGGCGGATATGATGGCAGTATTGCATCTAGTTGCATCTCTCTCCTCATCTCTCATGTTTGTTATTTTGTTGTTTCAGTGTTTGCCTCACTCCGTCTCAAGTTCTATTGCTCGCATTGATTACTATTATCAGCCACATCTTGCATCATCATCTGGTAATACCATTGAATCTATTAAGCACGCAATTTTTATTATTGTAGACTAGAAGATTGTTTGCATTTTATTTTGTGTATTTCACGTTCAAGTATGCGAGTGATGATGTGAAGCTGTAGGACAACAACGAGATATTATCGTCATCTCTGGTCTGATGCACGGCAGGAGAGGCATCACATAATCATCCGAACACAATCACATCATTCACATACATTGACAGAGAAGAGTTGTTGGGGGCCGCGACACTGCAATCCCTAGTGACCTTTTTGTTTCACCCAAACCGGTGGCAGAGACATATTCTTTTTTACCTGCTCTAGGCCAGAGACAGGTACCATAAGTTCTTGTATGTTTTGAATGAGGGCAGTTATAATGGCTGGTACAATATTGGCAGTATTAACAAACACAACATTAATTGCCACATCTGCATCCTCTCCTTACTCAATCATTCTGTAATACATTGCACGATATGTCATCTATTAACAGAGAATACCCATAGAGGTAGAGGAGACTAGAGGAGAGCCCAACTAATAATAATATAATACTGGTCTGTGAATCATCTATTAATATGAATCATCGTTTTGGTCCTGAAGAAGCTATCTCTAACTCCCCAGGGGGTCACTCCAGTTCTGTCCGAGATAAATATATTGGTGAATTGCTAACACTAGTGCGTCAGTATGAATATCGGATTGAAGGACTTGAATATTGGATTGATATCCTTGAAAACAAAAATACAGAACGTGGCACACAAGAAACAGCACATCTAGTTGAAAAAGTAGCACATCTAGAAGAACAGCTGAAAAGTAAGGATGAGCAGCTGACAAGGAAGGATGAAGAGCTGAAAAGTAAGGATGAGCAGTTGAAAAGGTTCAAGGATGAAGCTGTTGTTTTGGATAAAGCCAAACCAAAAGGTGCTTCAAAAAGTAAAAAGGTGGGAAATACTAAGACTTCTACTGGAAAGAAGACTAAGGCTTCTACTGGAAAGAAGACTAAGGCTTCTACTGCAAACAAGAGGGCGAGATTGAATTAGATCAAACTCACTGTTTGTGTTGTACTGTAGTGAGTAGAAGCACGGGGTTCGCTAGTGTATAATCATAGTTGTTTCACCTCAGTATCACAATCACCAAAACGTGATAGTATTTTATCAATGCCAGTTTTGGCGTAGGAACGGGGTGCGCTTAACGTTTTCATGATAACATACTCGATAACTCTAGGCCTAGGTATATTCAAAGATTAACTTAAGACTGGCGCAAGCTGGACTAGGTATTAAAGAAGGGGCTGATATCAGCCCTCAAAGCTATCCTTCTTAAAAGTTGTCCACTGCAGCTCAACCTATTAAAAGGCCGTTTTCGGCAGTTTTGTGCAGTCTCAGACCTAACTGCCTATATACGTATGTGGGCAGGTTACTACTTCTCAAATAGACAGTCCCATAACGCCGGTTGTCTGCCGATTAACTGCCTGGTGGACATTAGGCATGATATGCAGTCTGTAGTAAAATAAGATCATATTATTTAATCACCTGTCAGCCTGCATAAATTGAATGCTATTAGGTTAGATATATACTTGAGGACAATATGAGTAAGAAGATGAAGCTAGGCAAGGAAGACAAGGTGTCTTACAATGATCTACCTGATGAGGTGCGTGCGCACATTGGTCGGTTTTTACCTCCATGTGACGCGATGAGATTATGCCTAGCCGACGCAAGGTGCTTCGTCTTAAATCCACAACTCAATATTGATAATGGTGGTAGTAACCTACCCTCTTGCCGTGGAAAGAAGATGCTACATTATACGTTATTGCAAAGCCTCGAGCGAACGTTACAATCCAATGATGCAGCCTTTGATTGTTCAAATATTGTGAGCTCATTTGCGAGGCTAGCTGCGTCATTACCTCCGGGGTCTGTGGCAATGTCGGGTTCTGTTGTCGTTCAAGCTGTACTTGGTGATACTTGGTCATCAGATATAGACATCTATTGTGCTAGTGAAGTCAGCAGTGAAGTAAGATCATGGATCATCGCCAATGCCAATCAAGCATTATTCGATTGTCTCCCAGGCTACTCACACGCGTTGTCTTACCCAGATGTTCCGTTGGACAGTGTAATCCAGTTCGTTGAATCGTATTGCAACGTCCCAAGAGAGAATAAACTCCTCCAAGATGCTTTGGGAAATCTTTGGGAGTTTCAAAGAAAAACTGCTACCTATCGCAATGGTATTTCGATATTAGGCCATGAGATATGTACTACCGGTGTTCCTATTGTATATGATCGAAGACTCGTCCATGATCGTAGATTGAAGAAGAATATTGACTTGATAATTGTTCGCCGGGGAAGGAATCTCGAAGATGTTTTGTCACGTTTTGATATAGACATTTGCCGTAGCCTCTTTAATGGAAAGTCATTCAGCGTCCCTCGTCCTTTTGAAACGTATAATCGTCGATCAGCATTGAACATGAATGTCTTCAACAATTACGCCATTATTAGTTATATGAACGCATTGTTGGTAGAATGCAGGAGAAGCTTTTCTGTTATTCTGGGTAACCATCTGACCGGGTGGTCACATGAAGAGCTGACCAGCATGCATTGGCCTACTCACACAAATGAGAGACCTGGTGTTGGAGCTTTAGTCTTTTTGGCGGAACTTGATGCTCTTGTTTGGTCGCGGCAATTTAGAGTCACCGTACAACGTATCCGGACAAGTTTAATAAGGACTGCCTTGTACAGTATGTTGCTTGGTGATTATGACAGTTTCGGACATCTAGTGGATAGGGTTAGACCGATCTCTATGCATAATATATATGTCAATCTATTCAATAAGCGGGTTGGCAAATACTTGGCCCGTGGCATTGACTTCACAGACCTACCACCTGTTATTCCGCACGTGATGAGGGTTTTACCAAGAGGTCTGTAGGTGTTGTAGCATCAACTTTATTAGTTTTTCTTTCTTTCCAAACTACTTTTATGATATATAGCTCGAACATACCTCTGGCCTATTTCTCTAGATACATGTGACCAGAAGTCGTATGCTGCAACCTTTTCCTGAGCTCTTCAATCTCCTCCCGTAGTTGTGCGAGGACAGCATGACATCGAAACAAAACCACCAAGAAGTGCGTCTCTCAATTGATTGAAGTTTTAGATAGTGGATAGCATTTTGATAGCATTTTGTAAGCATGACGTAATCGAACAAATCAAAAAGAGTGCATCCGTTGTGTGATGTTTTTTTTCAGTGAGAAGTTGATCCTTTTCTTATTTGCTAAGTACACTGAACAGGCTAATCTTTATCTCTACACGTGAACAGACCATTTGTTACTTACTTAGACTTTTAAAACTCTCTATGTGATTCTATACTTTTATCTCTCTGGCGCTTGATTGGCCTGTTTGAATAGCATACAGGTCTCTCGCGTCTTGGGTTGGGAACGACCAACGCTCCAGTGGACTGAAATAGGTTGCATTTGTTTTGAACAATGTGGTTCATAGCAGAAAGGGCGTTGATCTCATCGACCCAAGTTACGGCGGTGTAGTAGTGTTTGCTGATGAATGATAGGATGAGTGGAAACAGGATTTCATCGTTGTAATCTACTATGGTTGTTTTGCTGTCGTAGAGACTGATGAGGTGTAAATTTGTGATCTTTGTTCTTGCAGCAACCTTCCTGCCTAAAAATGGCGCATAAGCGAACGCTTTGCGAGCCTGCTTGTTGATGGAAAGCATGTCGTTGATGAGTTTTCCTATATTTGTAGTCCAAAAGCAAATACATGGTCCTGATAGGGTTTCGAGTGTGTGGTTTGATTGTCTTGTTGCATCAATGGTAGATGTGTTGCAAGTCAACTCGAGAATGGTTGCCCATCCGTTCTCTGTTATGTTGTTTCCTTGGAGATGCAATGATTTAAGACAAGTGTTGCTTTTAAGACCTTTGGCAAGGAGTTTAATACCTTCATCACGGATGTTGTTGTAGCCCAAATGTAACTGCTCCAGTGAAGAGTTATCGTTTTCCAGGGCCAGTTTGACTGACTTACATGCATAGTCACTTAGATTGGTTCCTTCCAGGTTGAGAGAGAGCAGATTGGATGTTTGTGCGTGTTCTGCTTTAGCAAGGAGGCCTTGAACAAGGGCTTGAACTCCGTGATTCCCTACTGATGTCTCTGCAAGTGATAAATGTTTCATTCCTTTCACTACCAACCCAATCGATTCGCATGAAACGATGTCATCGTTGCATGAGAGGTCGACTACTTTGGGAGCTGCACCATCGACTATCCAAAGCTTTCCCATTATGTCGAGGTGTTCATGGTCCAATCCACAGTTCCTGATGAATAATCGTTTTAGAGTTCCTTGGAATGCAGAGGACACGGCAATGAAGTTGCTCACGCTCATGTGAATATTTGTAAAGAAGATGTTTTTGATAGTCGTGGAGGCTGTGATGGCCCTTGCTAATGTACACCACTCAATCTCCTCAAATTCACACGAATGGAAGCGAAGAGTGGTCAGACTTAAGTTACGATGCCAAAATGAAGACATCTTCACAAAGAACGCCGAGTATTCTGAAAAATGAACGTTAGCGAAACGCAGGAACTTGATTGATGTGTTCTGTTGAAGTCCCGGTGTAATGCAATCAAGCCATTGGAACTGACGACGGTGGACTGAAAAGTCCATTTCAACTGGGAATGATATGTTAAGGGTTGTGACCGTTTCATTTTGACCAAGGTAACCACCGAGAGCTAGCCATGTTTTGTTCTCGGTTGGAAAGAAATCAGATCCATTGGGCGATATCGAAAGTTCTTGCAATGTTTGGTCGTTACTTGTAAGCCTATGGAATAGGTCCCGCCTCTGGCTGTCCGTCATGCTGTTGGTCACCTAAGCGAAGAAGTGGTTTGTTCTGTTTATGTAATTTGTGGCTCTTGGTTCTAATTGAAACTAGTAATGGGTGTCAGTTTGCACGGATGAACAAGATGTATAGAGCTAATCTACTTTATATGCATAGCTTGGCACTTTAGAGCATCATGAATGGCCACTTGATAAGCAATTATGTCTAAAGAGATTTTAGTGACCAGCAGTTTGGCAGTTAAGCATGTGAAGTAGGCTGTTGTTTACGTGCTACTAATTGTGATGGCTGCCACGCCTACTATTTGGCGTAATAAACGGATACGCTAAGCTACAACTGCCGTGATACACATAACTAATATATTGCCCAAAAAGCGGAGATGATTGTCAGGGCTGACAACTTTTGGCTCTTTAACTGCCCGTGATACACTACTAATAATTGCCCTTGTTGGGCAGTTATGTTGCAGCAGTTAAGCAGATAGGAAGGGTGTTGTTTTGTTTTATGCTAACTATCAGTGTTATTTCGTTGCATTAAATGACTCCATATCTGCACATTGCATGTCAAGCAGTTTGTACTAGCTCAATTATTGTATGATCCAAGACTCTCCCGATAGTAGATTGAAAAGGTATATTGACTGGTATAACATGAAAACGCCCTTCACCACAACAACGAGTGACGAGTTTTGCTTTTGCAGTGGCTTCCATGACATCTACGACTTACGGCCAAGTATTTTAGGGAAGGGTGCTCATGGTATCGTCCGCGAATGTATCAAGAAAGCGACTGGGCAAGTCTTTGCTGTGAAGATAGTCAACAAAGACTTTAGTCACAAGAATGAGGCTGCTATCTTGTCTAGAGTGGATAACAAAAACATTATTAAGTTTGTTGGGTCCTATTCTGATGACAATCATTTGTATATTGTCACAGAAAGATGCTCCGGTGGCGAGTTGTTTAATTCCATTGTCAAGAATGCCACGAGCAGTGGTTGTTTCTCTGAGAAAAAGGCTGCCACAGTTATCAAGTCTGTCCTCCATGCTGTTGCATATCTACACGGCATAGGAGTCGTTCATCGAGATATCAAACCCGAGAACATTCTCTTTGAAACGGAGCTTGAAGAAAATGTCAAGTTGATTGACTTTGGGTGTGCTTCTTACCATACAAGAGGTGATTCACTTGTAGTTGGAACGGAGTATTATATCTCTCCGGAAATGCTCAAAGGCAAGTACTGCAAGTCCTCTGACATATGGTCCGTAGGGGTTGTAGCGTATGTATTGCTTGCAGGATACCCCCCCTTTCATGGCCCCCTGGAAGCAGTAAGGAAAGGCCGTGTGATGTTTCCGTCTTCCGTGTGGTCAGTTAAGAGCCATGGTGCTGTGGATTTTATAAAATGCTTGCTGTCTTTCGACCCAAGCAGTAGGTACACGGCCAAGGAGGCACTGGCGCATCATTGGATTACCGAAATGACATCTTGAGCCGTCACTCTGGTTTGCGTAAGTAGCTGTGTCAGAGAATGTAGGTTGTACCTATGTGATAGTGATCAACATAATTCACAGCCAATTATTGTACATGGCTCATTATTAAGCTAACTTCTAGTAGTAGTAGTCGAAACAAACTTAGGAGTCGCACCTTACTCTTTCTTCCTACCTGTAACCCTGGGTCTTTCAATCCAATACAGCTTGTCCACTCTCCTTATTTGTCCGCGGCACAGGGGGCAGTTTGATTTAACTTTGCACCAGTTTGTGATGCACTCGTAGCAGAAATTATGGCAGCAACAATCTATCATTGATAGAAGATCGATCCTCTTGATTGCACGCTGGCATATGCCACAGGAGTAATTGGCAATCAATGGCTTCTGTGGAATCGGGTCTAGATAAAGGTCGATTAAACCCTGTTTCATTCCAAATTGTGGTGCAATGGTGCTCCTGGCGGTGGTTGCTAGGTTGATATCGTTACCATCGGCATCATTGTGATCAGTATCATTGTCATCAGATTCTAAGTCGACAAAGTGTGCATTATTTTCTATTGCCAAGGTAGCAGCCAGATGAATGTGATTGCTATCTCCCCATTCATCCAAGTAGTTTACGTATGCAGAAACAAGATTATCCATTGTCATTGAGCACAGGTCTGGGTAATGCCGGACAATTTCTTGATAAAGCTTAAAGCATTCCGATAAGTGGTTGTGCCGATTATCTAATCTCATCTTGTGCTTTGGCGTTTCAATAGTCTGGCAAATCCGCCCTTTGACGAATGAATCGATGATTGTATACGTATTGCCACTAATTGGCATGATCATTGGTTGTATTATTGCGCTGCTGTCCTGGAAGGGAAGAGATGTGGGATTGGCTGAAACTGAGACTCGAGCTCTGCCCTACCAGTACTAAAGCTAATAAAAGACTCTGATAGGTATGTGGGAGTTTTCCAATGCAGTTGTTTCTAGGTTACTTGGACCAGACTTCTCATGACTCGAGTTTCGATCGTTCTCTTCAGTGGTTTGTATGAACAAAAAGTTAGATCAAGTACAGATTTTGGTTGCTGAATAGGTGGCACGGCAGAGGTACTTAGTTCATAGGCAGTTATAGTTATAGAGGCAGATGACGATTGCATATACAATACAGCCGTCCACCTTTCTTTCACCTCCTTAACCTTATTGCGAACTTGGACGGGCACTTTGAGTGTGTCCCTCCTTGCGACCATTCGGTTCATACAGTCTGTCGACCCTTTTGTTCTCTTTGCATTGCATTATTTCAGGTAGTTAGGGGAATGATGCAACAACACATTTGATAATATGAAACGAACATACGTAACAATTACATTTGAGTCTGGGGAGTGGGGAATCTACAATGATAGAATACAATACACAACACGAGGATTGAAAGAGTACTCTTCACAAATAAACAACAATTAAAATTATCAATTAATACACAAATATATTTTGTTTAAGGGTTGAATGCGCTGCCCATAAACGGCTTGAGGAAACATCCTTCGGCTATGTTTACTTCCGTATCCATCAGAAGAAGTGCAAACTCCCTCACTTTATTATGATCGTGATGTTTTCTTCCACCACAAGAATTTGCCCATCAATCCATACATCTCCTTTTCCTTCTTAGTCACCTTGTACCTCCAGGTATCCATAGTAATGCCATTAAGTCCACCACGATTGTTGTTGCGGTGCTTCCTTTGATGTTTTGTTGCTTTTATGACATTCTCGTTAGTCATATTTCCAGTTGCTAAGTAAGTGTTATAGATCAAAGGCAGCGGGTAGCGGGTAGTATGTGAGTTGTCCCAAGAGTCATCTACTATCATGTACAAACAACATACATACATAAAAGATAGACACGTAGATGATAGCTCTGATACCGTACTCACCAAGGCAATATAGTAAATAATGGACATTATCCTCAAACTGCCAATCCTCCTTGTAGATGCTTGAAAGTGACATCTCGATCTTTGTTAGGTTTCTATAAACGCACAAGCAGGTGTAAGGACATCGCCCTACGTTCTTGGCGTTTCTGAGTCTGAATCTGTTTATATCAGCTAAGAGTTGTCCACCGACAAAATTTCCCAGCGCTGTCTTCGAGGCGTTCTGTTTGCGCATTCCATAACCATTTTCAAATGAAAATGTCACGTCGTTTGAGTCGTGTCCTTGTATTCCTAGATTGGTTTGGAATGATTAGAGGATTCGACTTGAGCATCCGACATTCACAAGACATCAAATCACACACTTTCGACTTAGGACATACTCATAGTTATCAGATCTTCTCTCAAGTTCCTTACCTGTTGCTCCTTCATCAGGTGGGGGGAGGTCCTTAAGTAAACAAGACAGTTTATCTTCGTCTGAGGTTTGAATACCTTGAAGAGTTGTTGAGTCGTGTGGATAATTGACCGATGCGAGTGAAGCATGGTTGGGTGTGTTGCTTCGATGTGGATCTTGACTGGTACCTTCGTTTTGTAACTCGTTCCTATCTAAATCAGCAAATCCTGGCCCTACGCTGTTCTCTGAATCGTCGAGATTAACATCTTGAGAAGGCCGAGACAACTCTTCTTGACCTGTGTCTCCTTGTATTCCTAGATTGGTTTGACATGATAAAGAGCATAGAGGATTCGACTTGAGTATCCGACCTTCGCAAGACATCAAATCACACACTTTCGACTTAGGACATACTCAAGTTATCAGATCTTCTCTCAAGTTCCTTACCTGTTGCTCCTTCATCAGGGGGGAGGTCCTTAAGTAAACAAGACGGTTCATCTTCGTCTGAGGTTTGAATACTTTGAAGGTCCTCAAGTAAACAAGACAGTCCATCTTCGTCTGAGGTTTGAATACCTTGAAGAGTTGTTGAGTCGTGTGGATAATTGACCGATGCGAGTGAAGCATGGTTGGGTGTGTTGCTTCGATGTGGATCTTGACTGGTACCTTCGTTTTGTAACTCGTTCCTATCTAAATCAGCAAATCCTGGCCCTACGCTGTTCTCTGAATCGTCGAGATTAACATCTTGAGAAGGCCGAGACTGAGACAACTCTTCTCGCCCTGTGTGGCCGAAGTGACTATTGGGCATTTGATTATAAGGTTGCTGTTGTTGCATTGCCATTGCAGCACCATGGAACTGACCAGT
>Ga0213858_10000378_pt1 | contig 21387 bp, 13 predicted proteins | sample PICome_FD_160122 | JGI IMG/M metagenome (GOLD analysis project Ga0213858, IMG submission 160122) | Coastal seawater microbial communities near Pivers Island, North Carolina, United States - PICO245 | ecosystem: Environmental > Aquatic > Marine > Coastal | place: USA: North Carolina | collected... | reverse complement strand
ACGCAAACGCAAAGTTCGTCGCATCACATTTGAGGAACGCTAATGATTAATCTGGACGCCCGCTTTCACAGTTACCTTCACACAAAAAAGTGCTTCAATATCAATGGACAATGTGAGCATGTGGTAGCATACGGGTGGACAGATGATGGTTTGACCATCGATGGATATTATGTCTTGACAAAGAACTATAAACTCCTCTATAATCTTGAGGAACAATGCATTGACTTGCAGGAACGCAGCGGGGTGTAGCTCAGCTTGGTAGAGCACTCGCTTTGGGAGCGAGATGCCGTAGGTTCAAATCCTATCACCCCGACTTGGTAACTTACCAACACTTTTTACTATCATGCATATTTTTCTAGACACAGCATACTACAGAGCAATCAAAGATCGTTATGAAACTGGTCTTGTTTCTGGTATCACGACCAATCCTACACTAGTTCGTAAGTCTGGTGTAGATTATTTCGACTTCATCAGTCGTCTATCTCGCGACTTCTCTTTTGAGAGTATTTCTGCTGAGGTTGATGGAAATACTGCTGACGTGATGTTGGAGAACGCCCAACAGTATATTGCTATTGGGTCTGAAGTTACCATCAAACTCCCCCTGACTAGGGAGGGTCTTATCGCATGTAAGATTCTCTCTGAGCAGGGTGTAAAAACTAATGTTACTCTCTGTTTCTCTGCCTCTCAGGCAGTCATGACCGCTTTAGCAGGTGCTACCTATATTTCTCCATTTGTAGGTCGCATGAACGACAACTCTTTTAGTGGTGTCGAATTAGTCCGTGCTATTGGTGGTCTATATAGTGTCAAGCGAGTTGAAACTAAGGTTCTTGCAGCAAGTCTGCGAGATGTACATCATGTATCTCGTTGTCTCATGTACGGTGCAGATGTAGTTACACTACCTACTGCTGTATTTGACAAGATGTATAACCATGTCCTGACTGATGCAGGACTTGCAATTTTTGAAAAGGATTTTAAAGAGATTAATGGTTGAGTTGAGTGTAGCAGAGTTTGAAAAAGACTTCGATGCATACATGGATCGCATCGAAGCAGGTGAATCATTCTTGATTCGCCAACCAGATGGCAGGGCAGTGGTTGCTGTCCCTGCTGGTGAGTATGAAGCAGCATCTACTGCTGTTGCTGAAGTTGATGAGTTGTCTCAAATGTATTCAGATCATGAAGAAGGTTCTTAATCTGTTGAGTAAGATACCAGAGAGGCACTATTGGCCTATCTTTGTTATCTTATCTCTCTACTTCATCGTCCCGATGAGTGAGATTACAGTAACTCTAGGTGCTATTCTCTACTTTAAGTTTGAGAATAAAGTTAGACCAGTCATCGGCAGACTGACAAACAGATTGCCTGACTGGTTGAAGTATGGTGGTAGTATTATTTTCTTCCTTGTGATGATTGATGATACCATCTTTTACTTTGCTCTGATTGCCATGGCATTCTGGTGCTCAAGGCAGTTGTCAAAGGACAGAGACCATGCTACAATTGACAAGTCAGCAACAGACCCATGAAACCCACCGTTATTTTTGAGCAAGGACCGTATCGCTTCGTGCAGTGCGGCACCCTAGAAACCAATGGTATGCCAGACTATCGCATTCAAAAGTTTCACGAGTGGAAAAAACGGTACTTTGACATGTACCTGCTTGACAACCAAATGCAACTAGACACCTGCCTTGAAGATGCAGAATATACCAAGTGGTTAGATCCTGATCCAGAGGTCGGTGCCTATCGTAAATACAACTGAGGTTACTATGAGCGTCAAATCACAAGTCCAAGCTGCTGAAGAAGCACTCCGTCAGGCATTGATCAACGCTCTTGCTGAGGGCGATGAAGAGTTTCTTTCTGAACTCTTTACTGAGTATCAACATGTGTCTGACTTAAACCGAAAGGTCGGTGAAAAGATCAATATTGATCCTAACTTTAGTTTTACACTGTCATCTGATTATCTAAACAACGACCGTATTGGTGGTGACCTAGATGCTATGGATGATATTGTATTCGCTGCACAACCAGTTCCTATGCCTGGTGCTTTTGGTGAAGATGTCATCTCATTTGATGACTACAAGAGTCAGGAGTATCGTCCTGACTAGTCTCGGAATGACTATAAAAGTGCCCTGGTCGGGATGGGTTTCACGACCCCTCGGGTTTCCAATTTTTCCATAAGAATTGGTGGTGCGGATGGGATTCTCTCCCGCCTGGTTTCTTACTTCCAGTCAAAGAGTAAGTGGTGGATCCAAATGACCCCTTCCGTGTGGTTGATTTCTCATTTTTCAACTGAATAAAAAATGAGTGGCGTGCATGTGTCCATGGGGATTGACCTCCCCATTTTCTGCGGGTGTAGTTCAGCGGTAGAACGCTATCCTTCCAAGTTAGATGTCGTCGGTTCGATTCCGATCACCCGCTTACCATTTTATAAATACTTCTAGCTCAGAGAACTGTCTTCAGGACTAGAAGTATGTCAAAGATTCTTGCGAACCAAATCGCTAATTATGGAGACGATTCTCCAATTGAAATTAAAGAAGGATTGAATATTCCTGTTGGCAAACCACTACAGGCAGCAGGAAATACTGGATCTTCTGGTCAAGTTCTCGCATCAACTGGTTCTTCTGTTGAGTGGATTACTCCTTTCAGTGGTAGTTATAGTGATCTAACAAATCAACCAACGATCCCACCAGCACAGGTAAATTCTGATTGGAATGCTGTTGGAACTGTCGCTGAAATCCTTAACAAACCAGTTATCCCAGCACAATCGAGCGTAACTCTTACTGCTCCTGGCAATTCTACTCTCACATATAATAGTGTGAATGGTGTATTCACCTTCACACCACCAGATCTCTCTGCTTACCTAACATCATACTCGGAAACTGATCCTATCTTCCTGGCATCACCTGCCTATCAGATTACCAATCAAAATAGAACTGATTGGAGTACAGCATATTCTTGGGGCAACCATGCTAGTGCTGGGTATCTTACATCATACACAGAAACTGACCCTGTATTCTCTGCTTCTACTGCTGCTGGAATTACGGCACAGCAAGTAACTAACTGGAACAACGCTTATGGTTGGGGTAACCATGCTACTGCTGGTTACTTAACCTCATATACCGAGACAGATCCTGTTTTCCAAGCATCAGCAGCTGCTGGTATTACAACTACAAACGTATCTAATTGGAATACAGCATACACCTGGGGTGATCATGGACAAGCAGGATATCTAACAGATCTTTCAGCATCATCTATTACTGGACTGAGTGATGTTGCTGTTTCTGGTGCTACATCTGGACAGGTTCTTGAATATAACGGTAGCAACTGGGTAAATGTTACTCCAGCTTACTTAACTACTTACACAGAAACTGACACTCTTGCTAGCGTAACCGCTAGAGGTGCATCAACTAGCACAGAATGTACGTTCTTGAATTTGATTGTTAGTGGAAACTTAACTGTTCTTGGTACAACCACTCAAAACAATGTTACTACTCTGAATGTAACAAACAATGAGATTGTTATTAATGAAAACCAAGCATCTGGTACATTAAATGCCATCATCAGAAATGATAGAGGTAGTGATGCTGACGTAAGTATTCTTTGGGATGAAGTTGCTGACAAGTGGAAATTTACCAACGATGGAACTACTTACTATAGTCTTCCAACAGCATTATCTGACCTCACAAATGACGCTGGATTCCTAACATCACCAGGAGCACTCGATGGTCTCTCTGATGTTGTCATTTCTGCACCTTCTAACGATGAAGTCCTGAAATATAATGGCAGTCAGTGGGTCAATTCTCCCACTACTCTAACTGCTAAAGCTGCTATCTCAGATGCTGCTCCAGCAAATCCATCAACAGGAGATATGTGGTGGAAATCTGATGAAGGCACCATGAAGATATGGTACGATGATGGCAATTCATCGCAGTGGGTTGATGCTTCACCTGTTGGTGATCCATTTGAGAACGTATATGCTAGCGTAGCATTCTTCCCTGGAGCAAATGTCAATGAGGGTGGTTTCGCATACTCTCAAGCAACTGGTGCGATGTACTATTCCAACTCTGTAAGTTGGACCAGTCAGAGAGTTGTTACTACTAATAGTTCTACTACATCAGATTTTTCTACATTACTTGCTAACACTCAACTAACATATTCTATCAGTGCAATAGATGACACTGGTGGAAATTCTGAGAAGAAAACTATTAGGTTGTCTGATTCTCAGGGTATCACCAGCGATGTAACACTTCATGCAGGAACAGGACTATCAATCATTAGATCTAATGATGAAATTAGAATTGACAATACTGTAACTGATACCACATATAGTATTTCTGCTGAGCCAGGTGCTGGTGCCAACGCTACATTCAGACTAACTGATAGCGAAAATGTTCTAGATGAGATTACATTTGCTGGTGCTGATGGTCTGACTGTAGAATACACAGATGCCAACACAATTACATTTAGATCGCCTGATATTTCTGCTCAGTTCTATACTGATGAGCAAGCACAAGATGCTATTGCTACGATGTTTGCCAATGGCACACATACAAACATCACATTTACATATGATGATACTAATAATTCTATTAGTGCTTCTGCTACTGGTGGTGGAGGAGGTGGTGGTGGAACTACCTATGATCTACTAGGATCAAACACCACTAGTAACAATGCTATTATCACTCTTCGTGATGCTAACAATAATGATGATAACATTGAGGTTACTGGTAGTGGTGGTACAACAGTAACATGGGATGGTGCTAATAGTAGAATCACTCTTGGTAGTACAGCACCAGTCAATGCTGATTGGAATGCTACAACTGGACTAGGAGAAATCCTCAACAAACCAACAATTCCACCAGCATATACGCTTCCCATTGCGACTGCTAATGCTCTTGGTGGATTTAAAGTTGGTGCTAACTTAACAATTGATCCTGTCACTGGTGTCCTTGATTCTAACCCTGGATCATATACACTACCAACAGCAGATGCTACCACTCTTGGTGGTATCAAAGTTGGTTCTGGTCTTTCTATTGATGGTAACGGTGTTCTAACTGCCACTGGTGGTTCTACTGTTCCATCAATTCAAGATCTTTCTGGAACCACAGTATCAATAGGTGCTGATGTGACCACAGATCTAAATATTACAGGTTACAAAGCCTATTCGTTATTCAAGATTACCACTGATGCAGAAGCATGGGTTAGAATTTATGTAGATGATGCGTCAAGAGATGCTGATGCTACGAGAAGTGAAGGAGAAGATCCTACCCCAGGTAGCGGTGTTATTTCTGAAGTGAGAACATCTGGAGCACAATCGGTCTTAATCTCTCCTGGTATCATGGGATTCAATAACGATAATCCAAGAACAGATATCATTTATATGTCAGTCACTAATAGAAGTGGCGCAGCAACCACAATCACAGTCACTCTAACAGCACTACAGATAGGAGAATAATAAAGATGGCAATTCTAAAGTCAGTCGTTGATGTTAATAACGGCAACACTGGTTGGACTTATTCTGATGTAATGGATGCATTGGAAACTGTCTTTGCTAACTTAGGAATGCATGGTGGTAGTGCTTCATCTGGTGTCCCACAAGGTTCTTACAGTCCTAACGGTTCTATTGGGTATCATGAATCCTGGAGAGCTTGTGGTGGAGGAGCAGTTTATAGAACTGCTAGAACAGACAAGTATCAAGCAATCTCAAATGGTACATCTGCTTATAGAATGTTGAAAGTCTATAGTGGAGAATCTGGCGGATATTCTTTTTATGATGATAGTAATACTGGTGATCTTCAAAGTTCGATTAAATTAACTGAGCATGGACTTACTACTGGACAAGCAATTCATTGGGCAAAAGGTCAGACAAATGAAGACTATAATGTTAGTGGTTTAACGTTAGATACAATTTATTATGCTATTGTTGTCTCGGGAGATTTTATTAGAGTAGCAGCAAACGCTACAGATGCTGCTAATGGTACATACATCCCATTATCTTACGGTGGATGGAGTTCAGGTAAATCTGCTAAGTCTAACAGTCCATCTAGTTTCTATGATATTGATGATGCACAATTTGACAACCGTACAATTAATGTTCATGTTGGAGATACTCTAAGAATTTACTTACAAGATAGTTCTAACACTGGTAATGGCAATTTTTATCTCTGTGCAGATACTGATGATTATGATGCTACCAAACATGTTACTGCAATAAGCAGTTACGCAGATGATCCTACGGGAGTAGGATCTGACACTGGCACCATGGACTGGGATACTTTTTCATATCGCCAAACATTTACTGATCCTGTTGATTTAGAATTATCTCATCCAACAGAGATTAGAGAATCAAAGAAATACATCTACGCTAATGACACCAACCCTGGAATGAAAGGTGTAATTAATTTACTTCCATTGGTTACAAACAATGGCAGTGGTTATAGTCCTTTCTGGGATTATGAAGTTCCTGCTGATGGCGGTAGATCTGCTCTAAAACTTAGAGTGTATAGGTATCAGTCTAGTAGTAGTTCTTACTATGGTAGATTAGCTGAGATTAAGATCTTAAACAAAGGAACTGGATGGACTGATGATGCAGTCTTTACTATTCCTGGAGATCAGATTGGTGGAGAAACACCTACCAATGATGTAACATTTGGAGTTAGAGTAGATGAAACATCATCAAATGCTGGTAATGGAACACCTTGTATCAAGGTAACAAACTTGGGTGCTGGTTCTAACTTCTTCCAGAAAGCAGACACAGGTAATTGGGCTGTTCTAAAGAATATAAATGATGCTTCTAAGACATATGGAACTACTTACTACTCTTTTGGACTTGATCAGGATACAAATTATAGATTAGTTTTTAATTCTGGAAGTGGATTCGAATGGTTGAATAAAGTTGGCACGAGACAATCTACCCAAAGTTCCAATATGGGTATATTTTCAGGACAACTTGGTTTAGACCGCATGGAAAACTTGTATTATCCATTAAGAGGTAGCACTAGCAGCACTCTTGGTTCCAGCTGGACATCTACTTACATTCAGTTTTGTAGTACCTCTACTCCAACAGCATATCCCTTAGAAATCAGAGTGTATAGAGCACAAGCACCACAAGATACTAACTTTGCTGTCATTCAGTTCTGTCAGACAATTAATAATGTCGTTCAACCTTATGGTGCTTTCACAATTTATAGGGGTGCTACATTTGGATCTAATGTTTGGGACTTAGATTATGTTTATAATGGATCGATGATGATCTATGATACTGATACTAGAACAATGGTCTTAACTCATACTACTCCTGGCGCTGATTATGGATACTCTAGTGCTGATAGACAGACAAATCATGAACCAGTTAGTCAGTATAGTAGTGCTAGAGAAGCTTTCTATGGTTACTTAAGAGATCCTGATAGTCCAAACAAATATACTAACAGTCGTTATGTTTGTAACATTGAAACAGACTCAAATGCCGACCAGGACATGTATCTGTATTATAGAAACAGTTTTTATGATCAGTACAATGGAAATTCTACAGCATCAGAAGCAAACTACTACAAACCATTCAAAGGTTTGCCAATCAATGAAAGAATGGTTCCATGTCCTTACTATCTACCCGATGATTTTGTGATGCTACAGGTATCAACAACGCCTGGTCTAACACAATTTAGAACAGGTGATACTGTAACTATTGGTGAGACTGAGACCTACGAAATCATTCGTGCTTCATATTCAACACAACAGAATGGTCTTGATGGTGTAGATAATAATTCTACAATTGGTATGTTGTTCTTAGCAAGGATCTCCTGATGGCATTAATTACACTTTCGGAAGCACCTGATGCTCCTGTAGATGGTTTTGATGAAACCAAGTTGCAACCAAACACTGCGACTGGTTTCATCTCAGCTGAGTTTTCTTCACTTGATAGAGTAACTGGACCAGGAGAGGCACCTCAAAACTTCGACATCAATGACTTAGATTTTTCTGGACCTATAAACAACCAACCATATCAGAAGCGTCGTCCTTCGCGTGGATTCTTAAGGGGTAGAAGACCATACTTTGGATTACTCTTCCCAAGAGGTTACTACAATAGATAACTAAATATATCTGAAAGGTAGTATCGTCTAGAAATGGCAATTTTAAGATCAGTAGTGGATGTCAATAACGGCAACACTGGATGGACAAAGGCAGATGTAATGGATGCATTGGAAACTGTCTTTGCTAACTTAGGAATGCATGGTGGTACTGCTACAACTGGAGTTCCTCAATGGGTGGGATCGCCAACAAACAGTCGTAATTATAATAATGGTGGATTTGACACTGCTGCTAGAGATCCTGGAATTATTACTTACAATACTCATTACATTGATGCAATTAGTCAGGGGACTACTGCTTATAGAATGCTGAAAAAATATTATTTCCCAAGTTTCTATGGTCCTAATTCTGCTACTGATGAGATAACTTTTAATACTAGACATGAGTATCAGACTGGTGACCAAATTCATTGGGCTCCTGGAGAAACAGATGGTAATCTTAATATTAATGGTCTTTCTTTAGATACCGTTTATTATGTAATTCGAGTAAGTGATCAAGTTATTAAATTAGCGGCTAACGCTTCGGATGCTACTAATGATGTAGCAATTGATTTGACTCAAGGTCCATATACTGATAGTGCAGCAGTAACAACAAACTTATCATATTTTAGAGACATTGATGATGCACAATTTGATAATCGCACAATTAATGTTGGAGTAGGTGATGTTATTTACTTCAATGTAAGTGATACTAGTGGTGGCACCTTTAATCTTTGTGGTGGAACTGATGATTATGATGCAAATAAACTCTTAAGTGATCCTGCTTGGAGAGATGTTGTTGGTCAGCCTAGTCTTGCTGCTTTACCATCTGGTAATAATATCCCATCTGGAGCATGTACTTGGAACACATATTATTGGCATCAAACAGAAGACGAAAGGAATCTCCCTGATGAACAAATTCCTTTAGATCTCAGATCTAATACCGAAAAAATTTATAGTAATTATGGACTAGTAAAATACATCTATGCTAGCAGCACAGAGTCTGCTATGAAAGGTGAGATTGTAATTAATCCAGCACGACATAGTAATACTGGATTAGATCCATACTTCAAATACACTGTCCCTGCTAGTGGTGGTAGATCTGAATTAAAACTGAGAATTTACCGTGGTGTGAATGGGAATGGTCACGTTGAACAAATTGTGATTAATAGTATAGGTAGTGGATGGGCAAACGGAGAAGTATTTACAATTCCTGGTGATCAAATTGGCGGTTCTACTCCAGAAGATGATATTAGATTTGGAACCGCTACTCCAGAAACATTTAGTGGTGCGAACGATGGAATATGTGAAGTGCATGTTACTAATCTTGGATCTGGATCTAATTTTTATCAGAAGAGTGACTATGGATACTTTGGTGTTCTGAAAGTAGTCAATGATGCTAGTAAAAATTATGGCACTTCATACTATGGATTCGGTACATCAAACTATGCTGACTATGATTTGTATATCAACACTGGTAGTCACTGGGAGTGGATGAATCGTTATGGAACTAAAACTACCGATATCAATGGCGCTACTGAGTATGGAAGATTTGGTGGTATCTTAGGATTGGATACAGGATATGCTAGAGATTACATCAATAGAAGTAATAACGCACAATGGTCAAGAATTCGTATTGCTACTACATCAACACCAACTGCTTATCCAATGAGTATCAGGGTGTATAGAGCACAAGCACCACAAGATACTAACTTTGCTGTCATTCAATTTACTCAAACAATTAATGGAGAAATCATTCCTTACGGTACTTTTACCGTTCATACAGGTGCTGCATTTGGAGCTAACCTATGGGATTTATATGATGTATTCATCGGAACAATATCAACATATGAAGCTGGTACTAGAACTGTTAATATAAATTATACAATACCAGGATACTATAACTATAATGATATGCCAGGTGCTGAACCTGTAAATGATTTTACTAGAGCTAGAGAATCTAGTTATGGATTTGCTAGAGATCCAAATGCTAGTTATCAATATACATCAAAGTATGCTTGTAATATTGATACAGATAATAATGAGAGTAGTGATAATCAAATCATGACTTACTATAGGAACAGCACCTATGATAGAAATGGTGACTATGCTGTGAGTACCAATGCTGATTACTACAAACCAATCAAAGGTCTTCCTCTAGTACATAACATAGCTCCATGTCCTTATTATCTACCTGATGATTTTGTCATGCTTCAGTTCTCCACTACACCAGGAGCAACTGTATTCAGACCAGGAGATACTGTAACAATTAGTCCTTCTGAAATATATGAAGTTATGTTGGCTGGATATCAAACCAGTCAAAATGGTCTAGATAATGTAAATAATAATAGTTCTATTGGTATGCTGTTCCTCGCTCGTACAACCTGATGGCAAACATAACACTATCCGAAACTCCAGACACAGTGGTGTCTGGATATGATCAGATCAGATTTCTTGCTAACACTGCTACTGCTGTTGTCACTCCAGATTTTTCTAGTGTAGAAAGAAGCATTACTAATGTATCTACTCCTCAAAACTTTGACATTGCTGACTTTGATTCTGCTGGTGGTGATATGAAGGCGCGTCGTGGATTCCTCAGAGGAAGAAGACCTCACTTTGGATTACTCTTCCCACGAGGTTACTACAATAGATAACTAAATACATCAGAAGAGTAGTAGCGTCTAAAAATGGCATTAGATTTCCCTTCGTCGCCAAATATTAATGATACATATACGTTTGGCGGCGTAACTTGGACTTATGATGGAACCACCTGGAAGGTTCTAGGTAGATTCCAATTCACTTCGTCGGAAACTGATCCTGTTTTCACGGCATCTCCTGCATCTAATATTGTTAATCAGAATATTACTAACTGGAATGATGCATACGGATGGGGAGACCATGCTACTGCTGGTTACTTAAGTTCTCTTGGAAGTATTGGTGGTCACACTGATGTTACAATAGCAACTCTTCAGGACGCACAACTACTCAGATATAGTGTTGCTAATGCTAGGTGGGAGAACTGGAGTCCAAACTATCTCACATCATATACTGAGACAGACCCTGTATTTACTGCCTCTCCTGCTGGTGGAATTAATGCTACCAACATTTCTAATTGGAACACAGCATATAACTGGGGTGATCATGGTGCTCAAGGTTATCTAACAGCAGAAGCAGATACTCTTGATACTGTTCTCAGTAGAGGAGCAACTACTACTCAAGACATTACAACTACTGGCAAAGTATATTTCTCTAATAATTTTGCTAATTCGGTTGATCTTCCTAGCGCGACTACCTATCATGGTATGTTCGCTCACGTTCATGCTGAAGGTCATGGATACTTCGCACATGCTGGTGCTTGGACGCAACTTTTAGACACTGGTTCTTCTCTATCAGAACTTGCAGATGTTGCTACCAGTGCTCCTAGCACCAATGATGTACTGACTTGGAATGGTTCTAATTGGGCACCCGCTGCTTCTGCTGGTGCTGCTGGTGGTGCTAATGTAACCATCTCTGATACTGCACCTGGACTTCCTAGTGCTGGTGATCTCTGGTGGGAGAGTGACACTGGTCGCCTCAAGATTAGATATCAAGACGTTGATAGCGCACAATGGGTTGATGCTTCGCCACCACTGGAACAAATTCCCGATCCTAATATTCCTTTTGTTGTTGGATGTATTAATATGAATGGAAACTCTCCAACATGGGCTGGTCCTGCTGCATGGACAGTTACCAAGTCTGGTGGAGATGGAAGTGCTCTTGGTGGTGATGTTTTCTATACATTAACATTCCCATTTACATACAGTGCAAGAACTGATTATATCGTTCATGCTTCTTATGATGGTACTGATTGGATCCCTGCTAATGGAGCACAAATCGGTATTCAGAGAAACACTAGCAGCGTTGTATTCTGTGTTCGAAGATGGAATGAAGATCCATTGAACCTTGGTGACATCATGGTTACTATTACCAACCTCTAAATAATAACTGAAGGAGCACTGTAAGAAATGGCAATCAATTTTCCCGCAACTCAGGGGCAACCAATTGACGGAACATTCACATATGTAGTATCGGGTATTACATATTCGTGGAATGGTGAGAGTTGGCGTGCAGCAGGTAGTGGCGCTACTGCGACTGATTTAACAGTGTTCAGTGTCACTAATAATGCTGCTTCTGGTGGTGGATCATTGGCATACAATAGTAACACTGGAGATTTTAGTTATACTCCACCAGATCTGTCTTCATATTTAACTCTCTATGGTCCAGTAAGTAATCATAGTGATGTAACAATTACAAATCCACAAGCAGATCAAGTTCTTAGATATAATGCTGCTAATCTTGCATGGGAAAATACGGATTTATCAGTTGCAGTAAGTTCTTTGAGTGATGTCTCTCTTAGCAATCTCCAAGATGGGGATGTGCTGATGTATAACTCTGGACTACCTGGGTGGATTAATACTGTTAATTCGGCATCTTTAGTTAGTACTATTTCCACTGCTTATTTTGGCGTTGGAGATCCTGGTACTGGTACTCCAAGTATTGTACAAATTGAAGGACTGGGACCAGGAGGAACGTTAGAATTAACCAATGGTGGATTTCCTGTTTCTATTTCTTTTGACTCTAATACTGGAACAGCAGGGCAAGTCATTACTGCAACTGGTGATGATGGTTTTGGAAATGCAACAGGTGCTGATTGGAGCACACCTGGAACACCATTGCAATCTAGAACAACATCTCAAATCACAGCAGCGTCTCTCCCTGATGGTTCAGATGCTGCTGTTTCTATAACAACACCTCCTGCATATGCTCTTCTGAAAATCGAGACATCACACGCTGCTTGGGTTACTCTCTACACAGATACTACTAGCAGAACAAATGATGCTGGTAGATCAGAAACCACAGATCCTACTCCTGGTTCTGGTGTGATTGCAGAAGTTATTACTGCAGGTGCTACCACTCAACTAATTTCTCCTGGAACAATTGCATATAATGCTAATGCAACTGGAACAACTTATGCTAAGGTTGTAAATAAGAGTGGTGCTACTGCTAACGTTACTGTAACTCTTACTTACATTCAACTAGAGGCTTGATATGGATAGACAATACGTTGTAACTCTCCACAAGAAAGAAGATCTGGAGCAGTTTTACAATGAGATGAAGTTGTCGAACTTCCCTCTAGTTTTAAAGCGTCCTCTTAGCAGGAACACTCACTACATGATGACCGAGGATCAAGCAGAGAGACTGCGCCAAGATCCTAGGGTGTGGGGAGTAGAAGCAGCAGATGAGTTTCATATTAAAAGACAAGTTAATAACGAACCATATACTATCTCTGGTGATTTTTTCAAAGATGCTCCTGGAGTAAGCACTCTTAATCCTAACCTGAGACAGTGGGGTCAGCTTCATTGTGCTGGAGATCAAGTACAAAGAAGAAAAGGAAGTTGGGGTGATGGATCATCTCCAACAACTGAAGTTGTAACTGATGGTGTAGAAGTATTCAACAATGGTAGGCATGTTGATATTGTTATTGTAGATGATCCTGTATCTTTTGATAGTCAAGAGTGGAATAGTCCAACAGACCCAGCACGGAGTAGATTCGTTGAGTATCAATGGATGAATGAGTTGAATACTATTGCTACTAGTATTGATGACGATAATCAATTCGAACCAGTAGGAACAATTACATATGCTCCCAATCTTAATACATCTCTGTATCATGGTATCCATGTAACTGGAACTGCTGCAGGTCGGCACTATGGATGGGCAACAGAAGCAAACATTTACAATCTTGCTGTAACAGATTTCTGGGACAGCGGACAGATAATTCCTGCTCTTCTTATCTTTGATTACTTACGAGCATTTCATTTAAATAAACCAGTTAATCCTGATACAGGAAAAAGAAATCCTACTATTAGTAACCATAGTTATGGTGGCATTCATTACATGCCAAGCAAAGGAACTGATGGAGAAGGTAATACCATTTACAGACTAGATTTTCCTGACTTAATTGCTGTAAATTTTCGGGGAGTAACATATGATGCAAATAATCCTGGACCATCTGGTTGGACTGAAGCTGGAGTAGAGTTTGATTTTGGTGTGAGATTTGGTCTTCCAACATATCCAGCATGGAGTGCTGCTCTTGCTGCTGATTGTCAGGATGCTATTGAAGATGGTGTTGTGGTTATTGGATCTGCTGGTAATGATAATTTGTTGATGGCAGAAGTAGGAGATCAAGACTATGATAATTATCTTGTAATTTTGAAGAGTGGAGACAACTTTGTCTTCTATTATAATAGAGGGGGGTGGCCTAATACACCTGACAGTGGTTCTATTATCGTAGGTGCTTTGTCTGACACTGCTGACTTCAGACGATCTACTTATAGTATGTTTGGACCTTCTATTGATGTCTTTGCTCCTGGTGATCAGATTCTTTCTTCATACGGAAACACTGGTGGATTTGCTGATAGCAAATATGGCGGAGGTGGTAATTATTACTTCCCTATTAGTGGAACTAGTATGGCATCACCGCAGGTTTGTGGTGTGATTGCTTGTCTTGCTACTGGTAAAGAAAGATTTACACAAGAAGATGCTTTAGGATACTTAAATCAGTTTAGTATCTATGGTGATATGACATTTGATGCTGCTGGTGGCGGATTTACTGATGATAGTTGTCGTATAGGAAGTCCTAACAAGTATCTTCGCATTGAAAATCCAAGACCTACTCGTGGATTTATTCAACGGCAAAAAGGAAATAGAACTACTGGACAAACATTCCCTAGAATGTCTGTTCTCAATGCACCAGCACCTGCATCATCTGTAAATACATATGTATTTACTGTGACTAATAGTGGAGCAAGTCATTATGTATTCACTGGATCAGATTCCACTACATCTCACAGTAATTCGAATGATCCAACAATCAATTGTAATGTTGGTGATATATTACGTTTCAATGTAAATGCATCTGGACACCCATTCTACGTCAAGACAACTGCTAGTACTGGAACAGGTAATCAAGTTACTACAGGAACAATTACTGGCAACGGAGCATCAATTGGTACGGTAACTTGGGATACAGCAGGTGTAACACCAGGAACATACTATTACATTTGTCAGTTCCATAGTGGAATGGTTGGACAGATCGTTGTTTCCTGAGGCATAAATAAACCTGAGCACTAGTATCTACTGGCAAGTTAAATGGCTGATCGTTTTCCGTTAATTGTTAACTCTGTATCCAAGAAGATTGAAGAACTTGTATCAGGTGACAATTTAGATCTTACTGGCAACGGTATTATTGTCAGTGGAGATACTGGTGCTGGCAAGTATTTGAAGAGTGACGGCAGTGGGGTATTTTGGGACACTCCTGGAGATGTATATCTAACCACGGTACAGACACTAACAAATAAAACTCTTCAGAACTGTACAATTTCCGCATCTGCTAATACTATTTCTAGTATTCCGAATGCTTCTTTGATTAACTCTTCGATCGAGATTAATGGACAGCAAGTTGATCTTGGTGGAACTATCAATATTACTAGCACTGATACTACCTATCAACTATCAGCGATTGATGGACTAACAGCAGATACAAAGACAATTAGACTAACTGGGTCTGATGCTTCTTCGGATGATGTTAGTATTGTTGCTGGAACAAACATGACTATCTCCAGAAATGGAGACGAGATTACACTAGCATCATCATTTACTGACACTGATACTATCACTACGGTTCAGGCAGACACTGGTGGTACTGCTGTCAGTGGAGCAGTTAGAATTGCTGCAGCATCTGCTGCATCGATCTCACAGTCTGGGCAAGTAATTACAATTACTGCTACAGATACTGATACTATTACTAGACTCAGAGCAACTACAGGTAATACTTATGTAGATGGAGACTTTACGTTTCTTGGCACTGGTGCAACTCAAGTTATTCAGGGAAGTGATGGTGCAAACAATCCAACCATCACAGTAAATTCTGATAACACAGTTACTGAAATTGCTGGTGGTTCGACTGCTACCCCAGTATCTGGACAGGTAAGAGTTCTTGGTGGAACTAACTGTACAGTTTCGCAGAGTGGTCAAACCATTACAGTTGATGCTACTGATACCGATACTGTTACAAAAGTAGCAGCAAACTCTGATGTTCTTTCTGCTGGAGATTTTAGATTTACTTCTTCTGGTGCCACTAGTCTTACTGCAAGTAGTTCGGGTGGAGTTACTACAATTGATATTAGTTCTACAGATACTAATACTGGTGGATCTTTGACTTCATCTGGTGGTATCATTAAGGTAGTAAATGATTTCCAACTAAAAAATAATGCAAACTTCACTGGTAACAAAGTACTGAAATGGGACAGTGGAAACAGTCAGTTTGCAAATAGTTTGATAGAAGATGATGGATCTACTGTTACTATTGGTGGTGATTTACTTGTAACTGGAAACCAAACTATCTTAAACACCACTACATTGGTTGTAGAAGATAATATTATTGAATTAAGAAAGGGTCCAAGTTTAGTTGGTGCAGATGGTGGTATCCAAGTCAATAGAACAACGGATGCCAATGAGAATGTAGCATCATATCAACAACTACAGTGGTATGAGTCTGGTGGATACTGGAGATCTTTCGATGGATCTATTGCTAATAGATTTGTAACAGAAAATGAGACACAAGTTCTTACCAATAAAACTTTAACTGCTCCTACAATGAGTGCTCCAATTCTTGGAGCTGCTACCGCTACTTCTATTAACGGATTAGAAATTGTATCTACTGCGTCCGCATCCTTTGAGGTATCGGCAACTAAAGCAGTCAAAGCTGATAGAAGTCTTCTATTTACCAGTGATAATAACGGATCACAAATTTCAATTAACTTTAGACAGGGTGGTAATGTAGCGTACAGATCAGATACACTTGCATCGTTCTCTTCCACAACCTCTACACAACTTCGTGGATTGATTAGTGATACTACTGGTCTTGATCGTCTTGTCTTCCAGACAAACCCAACAATCTTAACTGGAATCGCTACTACATCTGGCACATTCACTTTACTAAATGCTGCTGCTACAACCATCACTGCATTTGGTGCTGCGACAACCATCAACATGGGTGCTGCTGGTGGAACATTCAACATCAATCAGAATCTAGTTGTCACTGAAGATTTAACTGTTGGCACAGGAATTTCTGATAACATTACTATCAATGGTACTCTTAATGCAGAAAATGCTGACATCTTAATTCGTGGTGGTAGTAATCCTATTAGAATTGGTAGAGGTGGTGGAGCAGTAGTTTCAAACACTAGAGTTGGATTCAATGCTCTTCAAAGCAATATTTCTGGCGCAAGAAACACTGCGTTCGGATACTCTGCTCTTGGAACTATCAATACTGGAGATGATAACGTAGCGATCGGATACAATGCATTGCCTGTTGGTGGTATTGCTGCTGACAACGTAGCGATCGGTAGTGCGTCTCAACTTGGTAACCTTAATGGTGCTAAGAACGTTTCTATTGGTAGTAACTCAATGGAGACTGCCACTACAGCTGATGCCAATGTTTGTATTGGTCACTATGCTGGTTACGCTATCACTGGAAATGGAAACGTTCTTATTGGTCCTGCTGATGATGAGAACTCAACTAATGCTACATATGCACCACCCAATATTGGTGGTGACAGACAATTAGTTATCGGTTCTGGAACAGAGACTTGGATTAGTGGTGATAGTAACTTTAAGGTAACTATCCCTAATGACTTTACCGTTAATGGTGACACCTTGATTCAAGGATCATTGACTGTCAATGGCACAACCACGACAGTAAATTCAAACGTCATGTCAATTGATGACAAGAACATTGAACTTGCTGCTGTTGTTAATACAACTTTCCAAGCAGTCACTGTAGATAATACATCTGGAATTTCTGCCATCACTCCAACAGCAGGATTGATTCCTGGCATGGAAGTTAATTCTACTACTGGTGGTATCAGTGTTCCTGTTGGAACAACTATTGTTTCCATCACAAATAACACTGCAGTTCTTTCTAACTCTGTAACTGGTAGTGGAACAGCAACCTTTACTGCATCTGGTCCATCTGATCTTGCAGCTGATGGTGGTGGAATAATTGTTAAAGGTTCCACTGATAAGACTATTCTTTATGACCACAGTAGAACTGATAAGTATTGGGTATTCTCTGAGAACCTTGAAATTGCACTGGGCAAGAAGTTTGTTATCGGTAACCAACTTGCATTAGATACTACAACACTTGGATCGACGGTTGTTAATTCTTCACTCACATCTGTTGGCACACTGACTGGACTGGATGTTGATGGTGCTACTACTTTGGGTGGTAGAGTAGTTGAGAAAGTATTCAATAGTTTCAATACTACACTAACTCCATCGGCAAATGTTATTACACTCAATGTAGCAGGAAGCAACACGATTCTTGGTACTCCAGCAACACAAGCAATCAATGAGTGGGCATTTACTGGAGTTAATTTGGTCAATGGACAGTCAATTACGCTAACAGTTATATTAGATTCTAACACCGCTGCGATTTATGGTGATGCTTGTTCTGTTGATGGAACATCAATAACGAATGGTGTTAGATGGTCTGGTGGTTCTCCACCAATTGCTACATCAAATACTGATATTCTTACCTTTGTAATCGTTCGAGATAATTCTGGTGTCACCAGAGTATTTGGACAAGGCAACACAGACTTCAGCTGAGGATAACGATCAATGCCAGTAGGTTTTAATAGTCCCGCCAGAAACCTTTTTCTTTTAGGTTCTTCTGGCGCACAAGTTGTAACGAATTTCTTTAAAACAATCGATCAGTCTGCAGGTACTGATGGTGTTTATTCTCCTGATGAAATTAAGTATGATGCTACTGATCAAAAATATGTTCTTGCTGGATCAGCACTCAATAGCAACTCAAAAAGTTTTGGATTCTTTGAGAAGAGAGATTCTGATGGAAATAAAGACTGGGATGTTATAGTAGAATCACCATCAGAGCTTTTAACTCTACGCGCCATGGAGTTGGATAGTAATAATAATTTAATTGTTGTAGGTAGAGTTGGTGCAACTCCATGGATTGGTAAGTATTCTAATGGTGGTGTAATTGATTGGCAATCAACGTCAAACACTGCAGATGTTGCTTATCTAGACGTTACATCTGATAGTAATGGAAACTATTATGTTTGTGGTAGAACACCTTTAACTGCTGTTGATACTCAAGCATTTGTAGAAAAGTTTGATGGCAATGGTAGTCCTGGATGGGGTAAGCAAGCAATTATGGTGGGCAGAGATGTTGTCCTTGGTGCAATTGATAATAATGATAGAGGAGAAGTAGTTGCTGTTGGTAGTTTGGAAGATGATAGTTCAACTAAAGGATATATTGTCAAGGTTGATACTAATACAGGTGAAATTCTATGGGATAGAACACTTACATCACCAGATGGTTATGGTGATATGAGTTGCAGAGATGTATTCATTGACACCAATGATCAAATTTATATTGTTGGAAATATTGGATATGATTTAGATAGTGTTGTAGGATACATCATTAAGTATTCACCAGAAGGAAATATCATTTGGCAAAAACAAACTCCAAAATCTTCTGATGATTTTTACTTTAGTAAAGTACATTCTGATGGTGAGACAGAACAGACAGTTGTTTTTGGAAGATATTATGAGAGCAACGGTAATGAAAGCGGACTTCTAAGTAAGTATTCTAAGAATGGTGATCTTGTTTGGAGAAGAACAATTTCTAGCTCAAGAGATTCTGGACAACAATTTGGATCTACACATTTAGATGGCGACCCTTCATTCTATTATCTTTTCTTTAGAGATCAAGAAATCGATGGTCTTGCAGGAACACCTGACACATATACTTATGGTAAAGTAAGCACGTCTGGTAATGGACTTGGAGATTTTGAATACGATATATCTACGACTAGTGGTGGTGTTACTCTAGGTGCTCAAACTTGGAGTAATGATCTGACTACTGCTAATCCTAATAATGGTTTCAACGAACCTGCTACCCAAGCTTTTGATGGAGTTGCTGATGACACTGCTGCTACTAATTCCACTGCTGCTGGAAACCAACTCGTGTGGTCTCCATCTCAATTCCCTGCTGCTAATGGACCATATACCTTGGAAGTTTTACCTAGGGAAGGTAATTCTAATGGTGGATGGGGGCAGAGGTTACTTAAAGTAAATGGTACTACTTATTTTGATCCTGCTGTCGATACTCTACCAACAGATTTTTTTACTGTATCTAATCTAACTGAAATTACTGAGGTAATTATAGAAAGACAATCGGGAACTAGTGGACGCTCTAGACTTGATACCGTTAAAGTTAATGGAACTGAGTTGATAGACGGACAAGGAATTACTTTATCGAGCGGTTCAACAACTGTGGCGAAAATTGACTATACTATCCTTGCCGTTGATGATGTTCTCGGTAGATTATCTGATGGTTCTGTAAGAAATGATAGCAGTGATTTGATTTCATATCCTTTCAATGGGAACAAAATTGTTTTTGATGACCTCGCTACTCATGTCTCTAATAAGAAGAGACAGATGGATGGTGCTGATAGCTTTGAGTATAGCGGTAGTCCTGCTATTAGACCTGCTGACTTCCAAGAGTTGAACTTACTTGGTGATGTTTATTCTGGTAGTGGCGACTGGTTAGATCAATCAGGCAAAGGTAATGATGGTGAAGTGTCTGGTCCCACCCACAACGCCGCTGGATACTTTGAGTTTGATGGAACAGATGATTATATTAAACTCTCTGGAGATGGAACTGGTGGTCTATCGATGACTGATAATGATTGGACATATGAAACTTGGTTATGGACTGATGTTCAATCAAACTCAAATCATGTTTGGAGTGTAATAGGACCAACTTTTAAATTTGATGTTGTAAGTTCTCAGCAGGTGATGGTATATAATTCTATACATATGGGTACTAAATCTTTTGGACAACTCCCTAACAATACATGGGGTCATTTTGTAATTACTAAGACTGGAGCTACCGAAGTTACTATGAAAGGATATTTGAATGGAGTTGAAGTCTGGACTGCTAATGATAGTGCTGTATCAGCAGTAGAACATTGGCACAATTTCTCTGGAGCTGAGATTGGACGTAGAAATATAAGCGGTACTGGAGATTATTGGGATGGTAGAATGGGAGATATTCGTATCTATAGAAGAGCTCTAACAGCAGCACAAGTTTTCCAGAACTATAATGCTACTAGATATAAGTATGACGGAATCGCTCCAAATACCTCTCCCAAGATTGGTCCTGGTATTGCTTACAACGATCTGTTATTGAATTATGATTTT
>Ga0213858_10000377_pt1 | contig 21396 bp, 33 predicted proteins | sample PICome_FD_160122 | JGI IMG/M metagenome (GOLD analysis project Ga0213858, IMG submission 160122) | Coastal seawater microbial communities near Pivers Island, North Carolina, United States - PICO245 | ecosystem: Environmental > Aquatic > Marine > Coastal | place: USA: North Carolina | collected... | reverse complement strand
AAGACGGTAATAACGGAAGTGTTCATTACCGATTGCACCATAAGCAGAGTTCAAAGAGATCTTCTTTGCCATCTGAATATTGTTACATCTCGCAATCTCTTTCATGAGTTCAACAGTGGGTGTCTTCTCATATTGCTTCTTAGCAGCAATCATCTTCTTCTTAAAGATGACACGAGAGTCATACATCTTCTTCATCATCTGAGGAAGAAACCCATGCTTGTCCTTGCAATACTGAGCACCATTGGCACACACAGCAAACTCACCGTCAATCTCTACTTGCTTCTGAAGTATCTTATCAACGGTGACTGATGGATGTCTGGCATCCTGGAGGGTCTCTGGGGAGATGTTATACTGCATAATAAGATGAGGATACAGAGAGTTAAGGTCAAAACTGACCACCCAATCATAGAATCCTGGTTTCGGTTCCTTGACATAAGCACCAGCATACTTCTCAGTCTTGGTCGCTTCTTTCTTAGGAGGAATGGCAATCTTCCTCTTCAAGAGCTCGCAGTAAATATAGTTATCCCACATGCGAACCTGACTAAACACATCTTCATAATTCACCTTGGCGTCATATGCCATGGTGTATGCCAGTTCAATCAGTTTCATCTTGTCATCGAGTTTATCCACCAGGCGAACGTCATGGATGTTGTACTCGATGAACTTCTGCCAGTCGTTCTCGTAGAACTCTTTGAACGTGTCAAACTCAGAGTGATCTAGTTTCTTCTCGTTCAGTTCTACAGAACAGATGTGATCCAGACGATAACTCTCTTGGTTTGTATAAGTAAATTTCTTATACAGTTCTAGATAGTCAAGCGTAGAGATGCCAAGCATGTCGATAGAAAAGTTCTTACGACCCTTGATAAAGATCTCACGTTGAGACACAAGTTTCCAAGGCGATAGAAGTTTCACAAACTTCTCACCCATGATACGGTTGATACGATTGTGGATGTACGGCATATCGAACAACTGACAGTTCCATCCCGTAACAACATCAGGATAGTTCTCTTGCCAGTAGTCAAGGAATGCACCCATCATGGTCTCCTCAGACCTGAAGTGCATGTAATCCACCATGGGATCTTGGTTATTGAATGCACGGGCACCAAAGACCGTTATACGCCCCGAGAAGGAGTCCTTGATACTGATAGCAAGGATCTCCTGATCAGCACTCTCAATGTCAGGGAACCCGTTCTCAGCGGCAGTCTCGATGTCAATAGTAAAGACACGGATCTTGCTGCTGTCGAACTTCAGTTCTTCCTCTGGGTGCTGCTCAGCGATATACTGATACAGAAACCGAGAGTTACCATAGATCTCAAAGTCATCAACTTCCTTGTACTGCTTCACGAAGTCTCGTGCTTCAGTAATAGATCCAAACTTATGAGGTTCTACACAGTCTCCTTCTAGTGTTCTCCACTCAGAATAATTCTTCGTAGGCAAATACAGCGTTGGGTTAAAAGGAACCCTAACGCTGTAGCGATTGCCGTTCTCATAACCACGTACAAGCAGACGGTTGCCTGCTTGCTCAACACTAGTGTAAAACTTCATTCAAGACATTCAATATAACGAGCAAGCAACTGCTTGCTAGGGTTAGTCACAACAGTCAGGTCCGAAGACCTGACATTGAATTCGCGCTCAGCAGCATGTGGTGCCCATGGAGTGATCTGACCTTCACAGTCTATCAAATAAGGTTCTACCATCCAGACATCAGGGTCACCCGTAAGAGTGTCCCCTTCAACTGGTTCTACTTGAGCAATAATCCACTCATTCTGCAGCTTCAGCAGGTTCGCTGTTATCTCCATCAGTTGCCTCCTCAAAGAAGATTTGTTCTTTTGAAATTCCGATCTCTTCTAGACGCTTCACGAAATTATCGACGATAGAATTCTCTGGGAAAACAACACTAATGATATGCTCTCCAGAAATTCTATGTTCTTCTACAGGAGAGAAAACGCAGAATCTGGTGTATTGAATAGGAACAGTTCCATCATCATTAGGGTCACCCAGAGAAAGTGTGTATGGATATACCATACGATATCCAACTACATTATCTTCTTCGCGAACTTCACCAAAAACGCATAGGACACTAGCGCCAGTAGTAAGATTTACGATACGAATATTGTGATTAGTTTTCAGTGGTTGTGGTTCCGTCATTTTCTAGTTCCTTTTTCTCAGTGATTTTTTGTTCATATGCTTTTTGCAATCCTGGTTCTGGATTGCTGATTGTCATAACACAATCATACGGAATCTTAAATTGCCAATCTGGTGTATAAGGATTCCACTTACTAAAGCGAACTTGGTATTCCATACCATGTGCTTCAGTTAAGTATTGAGGTGTGCCGCTATCAAGATTCAGAATATATGGATCTTCCATAAGAAGACAAATACCTTTTCGGTCTTCACCTTCTTCATCAAAGATTTCTTTTAACTCTGTAATGACGCGATCACCAGTCTTTAGAGTGACTACTGATACAGACATAACTATTTTGAGTTTGCAATTAGTTTAACATCAAAAAAGGGGACCGTCAAGTCCCCTTCGATTCTATTTAGAACCATATCTTTCTCTTCTGTTTTTCTGGTAAGTTCTTGACGAGAGTGATTGTAAGGAGACCATCAACAAATTGAACGTCTTCGACTTCTACATCATCTGCCATCTGCCAGTTACGAGAGAATGTCCTGTATGAAATTCCTTTGTGAGAATAACTTCTTTCCTTATCTGCTGGTGCTTTTTTAGCAGAGACTGTCAGAACATTTCGTTCTGTTGTGACTTCAATATCTCCTCCTGAAAATCCAGCAAGAGCGACTTCCAGTAATGTTCTACCATCACCTCCGTCGACAACATTGTAAGGCGGGTAATTCGATCCACCTCCTGCGAGAGCTTCAAGTCTGCTGAATGTTTCATTGAATCCGATTGAATAGGGGGTATAGTGTTCCCAAGTAATATTAGTCATGTCCTTAAGTAAGCGACGTTTGCATATGACCCGTTAGGCATCACATGTTTATTTAACGTTTGACACTAAACCTTTAATAAAGGAAAACCGTATTAAAAGTTACGGTTTATTCTACAACTGTCTTCTTACGACCAATATTATACTTAGATTCTAGCGTCCAATCATTTTTTTCTTTGAATGAAAGAACTTTAATTTGATTGAGTGGAGCAAGGTCAGAGATTTTATCAGGATTGACTACAGTAATCAATCCCCAATCAGACAACAATTGAATGATACGATTGCGACGTTGAATATCATTCAATGATAGATTTGTATTCTTGCCATCAAGAGCGAACAACTCTTTAAAATGTACAATATAATACTTGCCTTGTTTATGCAGGATGTGGCATGACTGGTAGATTTTCTTTTCCTTACGAGATGCTACACCAATACGAGTTAGCGTTTCTCTTACCTTCAGGAAGTCATCTGGTTCTCCAAGAACCACTTCTACCATATCAGTTTGTTTCCACTGGATCTCAGTTTCACCGTTCATTTTCTTCCACCTTTATTCAATGCCTTTGTAATATGATCTAGTTGATCCTTAGTGAGAACCCTGAGTGCTTGGAGTGCTTTATCGTCATTATAACCATAATACTCTTTGACTACTTCAAGATAATCAATAGAATCTTTACGTGCCCAGGGAGAGAAACGCTTCCTAGGTTTCACACTATTTAGTAAAAAGTCATATTGTAACTTCTTTGGAAGGTGGGGATTCTTGTTTAGTTCATTGGCAAACAAGATAGTATCCGTAAAAGAACTGAGGCACCTGTTAATAATGTAAGGAGGATAACCTCGCTCAGCATCAACGTCGCCATCAAGGATATTCTTTTTTGATTGATTGATGCTGTACAGATAGTCTTTCAGTTGGTATGTCATTCCAGTGTCTGATTACTCCAGATATAATAAAAGCGTTAGTGACCATGTAACTAACAAAAATAACGGTGCGTATGATAGCAACGTAATTGTCAAAAGGAGCTGTCTTGTCGTCACTGAAACTCCCTAGTGCATATTTCCATACTTGCCACATTAGAACTTCGCCGTAACGCCAACAATCTTAGCGCCAGGGTTGCGGGCAATAGCAACCTTGCGAGCATCCTGATAGTCAGTAGCAATCACCTCTTCCTTGAAGACGGTGCCTGCTTTGTAGAGGGTGACTTCACATTTCATAGTTGGTTAGGACGAGTTCCTTGCGTGACGCTTGATCTGTATTATAACTCCCTACGGAGCGCATGGTGTAAGTGTGTGCAAATTCTCCTACTGTCCATCCTTGGAACCTCTCTTTGATAAGAGCAGACGAGTTGTAAGATATGCATTGAGGACCGACAAACCGATCACACTTAATAGCAAAATGATCGTGGTTGAACCCGCTGTGCATATTGCCCCGCTTTCCATATAGATTAGATCCAATTTCATAGGGGGGATCAAGGTATGTGAAGACTGACTTCTCATCGCTAAGGAGGTATTCATAGGACTTGTTAGTAATTTTCCAATTGCCAATTAGTTTTTGATATTCACGAAGTCGTTCGATACCTGCAAGGGAGAAGTTGGAATCACTTGCTTGCTTGGAGAATGACGAAGACTCAGTAAGACCAGAAAAGCTACACTTATTAACAACGTAAAAGGAAACAGCACGCCAGATATTCTCATTGTAAGGAGGGAACTGATCTGTTGTTGCAGATCCTGATAGGTACTCTTTAGCATCCAAGAAAAGTTGTTTCGCGGAAGTGGGCTCAGGGTGCCTTTGTTTAAGTTGGATGAGTATGTCCGTAATTTCATTGCCGTGGTCCTGCAGTTCTCGCCAGAAATTATAAAGAGGTTCGTAAAGATCATTGACCCAAATGTCCAAACCAGGATATCGTTTAGTAATCTCAAGTGCTACACTACCACCACCAAGGAAAGGTTCTCTGTATTCCTTGTAACCTTTGAGGTCAGGAAAATACTGGAACAGTTTGCTGAGTGCTCTACTCTTCCCCCCTGGATACCTCAGAGGAGTCTTCAGGGATTTCAAAGTCTTGGTCATGATATTTAAGGTACTCCCAAAAGGTAAGTTTCATTTGTTTCAGCGTCATGCCACAGTGAGCGGCAGCTGCTGGTAGGTTCATTGTAGCATGAAACAATGCTTCATGCGCTTCCTTTACGTTTTCTGGTGTTGTTTTTACGTATCCAGTTGTATTGTCGTTCTGGTTCTCCATTAAGTCGCTCAAGCATTTCCTCCATCATAATAAATTTAGGTTCCTTCTCAATGAATTTGAGTAAAGTCATACTCCACCATCTCTAAGACCAGTCCGTGGATTGATAGGAGGTCTCTTATCAGTTTTTTTCTTTGGTTGATTTGGTTTGCGAAGACGAACGTTAGGGACTTTTTTACCAACTCCCTTCCAGTTCATACCATTCTCATACTTGTTTTCAGATGGAAGTTTAGTCACTTCATCCGACACTTCTACTTCTTCTGTATGAGAGAATGTAAACCAAGAACAAGTATCACCTGCAAATTCCCAGGAGTAAAAGTAATCGTCCTTTCTAGATTTGTGAAGTTTTACGCCACTCTCTTGGAAAAATGATTTGACTTCGTTTTCATTGAAGTAGTTGGGTCCACCACCATAGATGGTGTGTTTGTAGATGTACTTAGTTTTTTTCATTTGAATTCACAACTCATCATAATTTCAGTTAGACATGCAAGCATATTGACTTCCTGATCAGGAACAATCTGAATGTCACGCATATACTTGGCAATGATAAGAACTGCCTCGGGGATAGAAGCAGGTTTAAGAACATCATAGATGCTATCATAAATCTTACGCATCACCATACTGGGATCATTGTCCATGTGCTGGACAACCCAGTTCTTCACATTGGTAAATTCCTTTTTCTTCAAAGAAGACAACAGAGTGTCAAGATTAACGTCAGCAACATCAACCAATATGGCAGAGTTGATATCACCTGTAGCAGCGTAACGCTGACACTCGTTAATAAGACGACGCCAATCAGGATAATAACGCTTTGTAAGTTTAGCAAGGACCTTATCCTCATACTGGATTTGTTCATGATCCAGAATAGTCTTGAGGCGAGTGAAGAACTGCCCTTGCAAACCAGTCGCTTGTTCTGGTTTAATTCTAAAGTCAACAACCGTGCAACGCGAATGCAGCGGTTCGATAATTTTATTTATGAAGTTGCAGGTAAAGATGAAACGGCAGTTGCCATGGAACTCCTCAACAGCGGTCCTGAGAGACAACTGCACGTCATTAGTGGTGTTGTCTGCCTCATCGATGATAACGACCTTGTGGGACGCTCCAGAGGTCAGAGAGACCGTTGTGGCAAACTGCCTCACACGGTTCCTCACGGTGTCTAGGAAGCGTCCTTCGTCTGATCCGTTGATAACGATGTAAGAGGCACCAATCTCCTCACACAGCGCCTTAGCGATGGTAGTCTTGCCCACACCTGCAGTGCCACTCAGCAGCAGGTTAGGCAGTTCGCCTTGATTGACGAATCCCTGAAAGACATTCTTGATGCTGTCAGGAAGAATACAATCTTCAACAATGTTGGGTCGATACTTCTCAACCCACAAAAATTCTTTACTCATTAATTAAAAAGCTCACTGGGTTCATAAATTTGTTCAATAGTTCCTGTCTTCATTTGAGTCGAGGAAACTCGTATAGTGCCACGATCGTATGAGTCACTATGTGATGCAGATTTTATAGTGTAATGTACCTTCTTATTATAAAGAGCACAATAATTTAAGACCCACAGGAAAGCAGAAGCATCTACTGGATGATCTGGATCTCCTGTTATAACCATAGTATCCAAATTGTATGTCATAACAAAATGACATCTATTTGGTTTCAACCAATCTGGAAATCTTTTGTCTTGTGTCCAAGCACAATAATATCCTTTACAAACATCAGGTCTGCTAGGATCACCAAAAATACCACAACCATCACATGTTACATGAGGACAAGGATTCTTGGGATAAACCTCATGCTCATTTATCTTTACGGTTAATGTTCCTTGACAGCATAAACTACAGTCACCACATTCTCGAAAAGTTTGACTCATTGTAAAGGTCTTGTAAAAGATTTACAAATGATGTCTTGAGCATTGAACATCATCTTCATATACTCTACACCCTTCTTAGGTTTGGTGTGCTCTCCACAAGTAAAGATATCACACACTGCCATTTTCTTCTCTGGCCAGGTATGGATACTGATGTGAGACTCAGCAAGCATGGCGACACAAGTTACACCCTGAGGATCAAACTTGTGTGAGTGCAAAGCAAGCAAAGTTGATTTACACTTGCCTGCTGCTGCATATACAGTATCCCTCACAAAACCTTCATCATCTAAAAGAGATGAATTGCACTCTTTAAGAGTGAAGAGGATGTGTTTCATCAGGGTTCAAGGGCGATGTAGTAAGTCAGATCGACATTGGTGTTTGTCCATTCTGAGATAAGGTGTTTGGATACCTTGACAGTATAGTCCCCAGGTAGCAAACGAATGTTTTCAATCTTAACATCAAGAGAATAGGTGCCAGTAGAACAACCTGCCACCGTGAGATCGTAAGTATTACTGGTATCATTTTCTTTATCGCGAAGGATAAGTTTGATAGTATTTACACCTTCTTCAGATTGGAAGGTTAGATCAGGGAGACTATAAACAGCAGATGCTTTCTGCAATTGAATAAGTTCTTCGCCTGTCAGATTGAACTGGAGATCAGCACCAGGGAAATTTACATTCTTCTCTGGAGCACTCTTGAGCGTAATCTCAGGGTCAGAGAAATAATACTTAGCAGACTGACGCCCGCCACGGATAGAAACATAATCGCCAGATGTGAATTCCAGTTGAGGATCGTTAAACAGAGAAATCCCAGAAAGGAACTGACTAAGATCATAAATTGCGAAGTCGCTAGGAAATACTTCCTCGCCAGTGAATTTTGCGAGAATGTTCTCTGCATTGCTAATAGTTCGTACTGTGCTTCCCTTTCGGAATACGATGGAGGAATTGATTGTCGAGAAATTCTTGAGGACATCGAGAGTTTTCTTGGATAGGATAACTTTACTCATTGATTGTAGGATTCAGTAACAGAGGTCTTGTCAGAGAAGTGGAGAAGAAGGAGACCGTAGTGCAGGATCTTAATAATGTCCCGACGAGCAGTGCCCTTCTTATCGTAGCGAGAAGCATACTTCAAGATGTTGCTTCGACAGAATGCCTCAGCGTCACCACATGCTTCTATCAAGTCTAACGTTTGAATACTGTCATTGCCAGCAGAGTAATGTTGATTGTAGGTTCCAGAAATATAGTCACGTAGCTCTTGGAGTAGAGCGTCTTCATTGTATTTAAATGCCATTCAGCGATCCCAAATAAGGCGTAGATTATCATGGTAGCATTCTTCGACGTTGCCGTCAAGGTCTTTGACAAACAACTTCAGACCCTCGCCACCTAGGATCTTGACCGTCTTGTGATCTACACCATTATCGATAATGGCAAGATGATTTACATAACCGTGAAACTTATCAGTCCTGGGTTGCGGCATTGTCTTCCTCCTCGGTTTGAACATCAGCATCAATTTTATCATACAATTCGATGAAAGACTGCTTGGTCTCATCATCGAAACGATTCACACAAACTTTGATTGCCTTCATGCGATCACCCCAGATAGCATATGCTCGCATGATATGCACCAGGCGACGGGTGCTGATAACCTCATCAATACCACCGTCCTTGAAAGTACGGCGGATGATGTCTGCCCAGTTAGCAAGGTTGGTGCAGAACTCTTCGTCATGCTTACCAACAGAAGCAGCAACACGAACAAGGATCTTGCTCTCAACAGCAGGGGTAGGATACTCCTGCTCGAAAGTCAGTGCAAAACGCTCAAGGAATGCTTCGTTGAGAACGTTGGTGCCGATGAAACGACCGTCATCAGAACCCTTGCCCTTGGTGTTGGCAGTAGCGATGACGTTGAAACCAGCAGCAGGAGTGACATAGCGACCAGTCTTTTTCAGGAAGACACCCTTGCCCTCTAGAACAGATTGCAAACACAGGATCTTATTCGATGCCAGATCCACTTCATCTAGAAGCAGCACAGCTCCCCGTTCCAGAGCTTCGATGACTGGACCATTATGCCAAACAGTTTCGCCATTAACAAGACGGAACCCACCAATAAGATCATCCTCGTCAGTTTCAATGGTGATATTGACACGAATCAACTCTCTATTTAGAGCAGCACATGCTTGCTCAACAGAGAAAGTCTTGCCGTTTCCTGACAGACCAGTGATGAAAGTAGGATAGAAAATACCAGACTGGATGATTTTCTTTACGTCAGTAAAGTTACCAAAGGGAACATAGTTGTCGTCTTTGTTAGGAACAAGGTTCTGCTCGATAGCAGGAGCAGCAGCAGGTGCTTCGTATTGCTGCTCAAGACGCTCAGCAACAGTCAGGTTCCAAGTGCCACGCTTCACATAGAAGTCACGCAGACGCTTGACAGCAGTAGGATAGGTGACACCAAAGTGGTCACAGGCAGAACGAACATGGTTAGCATTGATGTCGTTGCCATAGGTGTCAGACAGATAAGAAGTAAGTTGTGTGGTGGTCAGGTCAGACTTGGCAGGCATTGGTTGGTTGCGTATGAAGTAAGTATAGGGCAGAGTGGGGCAGAGTCAGGGGCAGGTAGGACAGTTCATCAAGCGACATACTCAATAAAAGAATTTAGCAGTTTCTTGTTTGCAGACTTGCCCCTGAGCATCTTTTTAAATGCTTTGGAGATCTCTCCTTTCTTAGCACCAGACTCCACATCAAACTCAGTATCAGAATCAACAGAATTACTGCTGATAGCATACAGAGCAGTGTAGCTCTTAGGGAAAGGAATAACAGCAGACTTGTCTTTCTTCCACTGTTTCTGAACTTGATCGTAGTGAGCAATGCTGGCATAGGTGCTGACAAAACCAGACAAACCACTACCACTCATGATACGGAAACCGAGCACATTCACACCAGAATTACGATCACGCAGTTGCTGGATAAAAGTATTGGTCATCTCACCCCATCCGTCATTCATAGGATAGACACGTCCAGTAGTGCGATCACGAAGAATAGTGCTGTAGTCAAGACGACGGGGACGAACATAAAACTCATCACGATGGTCATTGTAATACTTGCGACCATAAGATGCTTGACATGCTTCACCATCAGTCAGAATACAGAGATTCACTTTCTGCAGATCATTCTGTTTTTTGAACTGAGGGATGATGTAGTTCATCATCACAATACCCTCGTTCAAAGGAGTACCAGAAAGACCTGCACCTGGGGTAGTGTGATAACCAATATGATAGGTATAACCATATGCCTCACGATACAGATTCAGACACATACGCTCGTAATCTTTAGAGTTAGAACGAGATGACACAAAATTCATCAGATGGAAAATACCCTTCTGAAGGAAGATCTTACCTTCTTCACAACCCATCTGAGCAAAATACTCATCATTGGAAAGATGCTCATCCTTTCCTTCTTTAGCGCGACGGACAGCATACCATTCATTGGTGAAAGCATACACCTCAAAAGGAATCTGGACTTTCTTACAGAAGGCAGTCAAGTTCAGCAACTGCTTGACAGTTGCCAGGATTTCTTTAGACATAGAACCAGACCAGTCAAGAAGGAACAGCAGACCATGGTTCTTGCCATCAGGCAGCACAGTTACTTTCTTGAAGATGTCATCATTGTACTTGTAAGTGTGTAACTTAGAAGTATCAAGCACACCAGTCTTAGATTGACCTGCACGAGCGTAAGCGTCAGCAGACTTACGACACTCAAACTCCTTAACAAGATAATTTACCTCCTTCTGAGATTGCTTACGAAACTCCCTGTAAGATTTATCTACATCATCGTACCGATCTGAGCGGTCAATTCCGTCATTATTGTTAAGAAAATTGCTACGGTACTCATCAATCCAGTCATGAACTTCAGTCCAGTCAGCGATGTAGGTGGGGAGATCAACACTCTCAGGGATCTCAACATACACAGGATTGTTGGAAAACTTGTTAGTCAGTTTCTCAGCAGCATCATTGAAGGAACGTTGGGTCTCGGATGTTTGACCACCTTCAGCACCTGCTTCTTCATAGTCTTCCTCTTCATCATCACTCTCAATAGGACCAGCATTATTAGTGCCTGCCTCAGGTGTTGTTTGAGATTTCTTCTCTTCCGTTTGCTGCTCAGATTCTTCGCCATCGGTAGTTTCAATTTCAGACTGTTGAGCATTTGCAGGAGGTTGTTCTTCTACGATCTCTTGCTTAGAAAACTCATATACATCAACAGCAATCTGACAGACTTCCTCAAAAGTCTCAGCAACATCAGTGCGAGAAACAAACACCTGCTCCTCAATAGAAAAAGGAATCATGGCGCTGGCACCAACCTTGAAATGTAGGTTGATACGATCGATCAAACTGAGCTCACTCAAGTCTTGATCTTCAATGCCAAAAAAGTCTTTGTCATTCAGTTCCCTATAACCACCAGCAAATGACTTGCGAAGACCAGGATACTTACGCTTCATCAGTTTCTCGATGCGAGCATCTTCAATGACATTCACAAAGTCTTTGGGGCAATCAGCAATATCACGCCAGTCTTCGTTAGGAGTGAAGAGAGCATGACCGACTTCGTGACCCACCAGCATGTCATAGACGGTGCTAGAAGCGCGATCCCAGTTAGGCAGAGTAAGAACGCGACGATCAACGTCAAACGATGCGGTAGCAACCTTGCGATGCTCTACAATCAAGTTCTCTGTAGCGAGCAGGCGGGCAAGGTTACCTTTGATTTCTTGGGTCAGCATGGCGTCTCTCGTGTTGATGCCATTAGTATATACAAAAAAAGAGGTGCCCGAAGGCACCCCTAGACCGCTTCAGCAACTGTCTCCTGGATGACGGAGAAATTCTTTTCTTTCACGGCAGTGATAGTTCTGTCAAACTTACCATCCAAGTTCTCACGGTGACTGATGACATACACGTTAGAGTTGTCATCGAAGTTTCGTAGGATCCAACTAAGATCCATACCACCCTGCTGGTCTAGAGAACTGTCAAAGATCTCGTCTAGAATGAGGAGGTTAGTATCCACAGAATTCTTAAGTTTAGCGATAGAACGCCAAGTAAGCAACAGAGCGATATCAATACGAGATTTTTCTCCCTCACTGAAACTATCATATGAAAACACATCACGGTATCTAGATTTGATGATCTCCTCAAAGTTCTCGTTTAGCGTAAAATTGACATAAAAATCCATACGCTGGAGATATTGATTGATCAACTGATTCATCGCTGGAAGATACGTCTTGATAATACGTGTCTTGATTCCGTTGTCTTTCAACAACTGCGATGCCACCAACAGTGTATCACGATCCTTGCGGTTCTCTGCCTGAGTGCCACTCAATTCTTTTTTATTCTTAACAAGACCTTCGAGTTTGACAAACTCTGCTTTCTTGTCTGGGTTACTACCTTCCAGTTCTTTGATCTCTTGTTCTAAATCAGAGATCCCTCTTCTGAGCGTAGTGATTTGATAATTCGCCTGAGTAATATTATTGTTGAACCCAAGTACAATTTTCGATAGTCGATTGAACTCATCCTCTCGTTCCTCTTCTTTTGAGATAGCATCTAACAGATCTTCAAGACCAGTCTGCAAGTTATTTAACTCACCTTCACCTTCAGTAATCTTTTCTTGCCTAAAGTCTTCGCTTAGATCTTGAGTACAAGTAGGACAGACATGATTATCTGTAAAAAACGAGTGTTCTTTTTGACAACTTGATAACTTTGATTGTATTTTAAAAAGAAAAGTGTTTAACTTCTTTAGTTTTTTTGCACTGGAAGACAAATCCTCCATCTCTTTAGAATGTTTTTCGACTTCAGAAGTCAGACGCGCAATTTCATTGTGCTGTTCGTTTTCATTTTGTAACAATTCAGTGATCTTATTCTCTTTACGAGTGATCTCTTCCTTGGTTTTCTTCTCCAGTTCCAGCATATACTTTTTCTGGAGATCAATCCTCTCGTCAAGTAGATGAATCTGATAATCAAGTGTCTTGATCTCTTCGTTGTTCTCCCTGACCTTATCCTTCAGTAGGACATTCATCGTAGAGAACACTTGGATATCAAGAATATCTTCGATGATCTCCCGACGTTGTGCTAGTGGCAGACGCATGAACGGCACAAACGTGGAGGATCCCAACACCACAATCTGTGTGAATGATTTGTAATTCATCTTGAGGACGTTCGCCTCAAAGTTCTTCTGCTGTTCTACCAGTGTGCTTTCTTGATTCCACAACTCACCGTTACAGTAGATCTCAAACTTGTTTGGTTTGATACCACGAATAACTTTATAGTCCTTGCGACCGATACTAAACTCTATCTCGGTCATGCAATCCTTTTCGTTAATACTATTAACCAATGCTGGTTTATTGATCTTACGAAAAGGTTTTCCAAACAGAGAAAAGGTAAGGGCATCCAAGATGGTGCTCTTACCTGCTCCGTTACTACCGATAATTAGATTGGTTTTAGATGCTTGTAAATCAACTTCACTGAATACATTACCCGTTGAGAGAAAATTCTTCCAACGGACTTTTTTAAAAATAATCATTCTTCGGGGTCGTCAGGGGGGATCAAAAAATCGTCAGGGGTAATGATAGAGAACTTGTGTCCTCGTTCTTGACATGCCGTAATTATAACAGCATCTTCTACTTCTACAATCTGCATTGGAGGATAATCTTCATCATCTTCTAACATCATAAGATATCTGTCTGCATCATCTTCTTCCTCAAAGATAGGAATAACCCTATCTTCGTCTTGATCAAAGACAGAATATACACCATCGGGATGGTTTTCTAAGGTTACGATGTACATATCAGACAACGTTACAACTTTCAATATATAGAGTTCGCATCAAACCCTTGAGGTCAGATTTATCTACAGACATCTCTACCTCATCAATATACTCATTGAGAAGAGTAAGTGTATCTTTTGTAGAAACTTCAATGTCAGCAGTATCTTCTTCGACTAAAGTTTCTACAATTTTTACATCATGAACTCCTACGTTGTAAAGACGATCAACCAGTGTTTCAAACATTTGGTAGTCTCGTTTTTCATTGACGACGATCTTGATGTACTTGTCTTTATAATCAGACACATCTTGTTTGTTGTAGTCCATACTGGTGTCGTCATAAAAGATTTTGTCGAAGATCTCGTAGGGATTTGCGACAAACTTAAGTTTATCACTTTCAGTATCGTAAATATGGAATCCACGACGGTCTTTATAATCATTCCAATACATCTGATAAGGGTTGCCAAGATATTGGACGTTACCTTTCTTTGACTTGTGATGATAATGTCCAGACCACACACGCTTGAAGCGGTGGAATAGTTGTGGATCCATACCATGATCCATCTTCATGCCAGGAGTTACTTCAAACCCAGTAAGTTCAAGATGACCACAGCAGATATCTGCTTCACTAGTTTCTAATCTACTAAAGACATCTTCCTGGTTCTCTTTATTGATCCAAGGCAACATCAGAAATACTTTCTTACCCATCAAAATTTCTTTGGGTTCAGAGTAGATTTTGATATTATTATATTGCTCTAGCAGAAGTTCTGGAGAGTTAATGCGGTTGGTGTTCTTGTAATAAGTGCAATGATTACCAAGTAACATATGCACCTCATAATCTCTCAGTCTCTCGAAATAATTTTCACGCACACGGTGAAAAGTATTAAAGTCCATAGACTTTCGATTATCAAATGTGTCGCCCAGATCAAAGACGACCCTGACACCCTCCTTCTCAAGCGTTGGAAAAAAGATTTCATCATAGAACTTTTGAAAATAATTCCAGAACGCTAGGGAACCTTTACGTCCGTCAAGATGCTGGTCCGTGATTATCGCGATCTTCATAATTTACCTCCAACGATTCCGTCAAATGGTTTGGACGTTTTGCAATTTGCCCAGTTAGTATTGATACCTTCCAAGTGGAATCGCGTTCCTGAAATACAAACTTCCCTCGTGAGTGCTGTGATGTACGGCGTACCATTCTTGCCATAGCTAGACCACGTTCCAAAGCGTTTTTGTTCGACACGGAATTCTCCATAAGGTGTTTCAAACCATTCATGTTCAGTAATTTCAGGGTGCTCACTCATCGATTCATTCTCGTTTCAATATTTTCTTTAATGCTTCCCATGTCAGAATAGGAAGCGTTCATACCAGACATACTACCATCATATGTGTCAGTATGCATCACCTCGTCATATCCAGAACGCTCTAGGATCTTTCCTTTGATCTCTAGTTGCTTCTTCTCTTTCTGAATGCGACGAAGGAAAGCGTAGTAGATGATTTGTGTGAAGTAGGCAAACGGGTTTTTGGATTTCTCTGGGTCAAAGTTGTCAATGTACTGTAGGCAGTTCTCGATGCCGTCACAGATCATGTCCTCACGGAACATGTAGTTGACAAAGTTTGGTTTGTATGATAGGTGTGTTGCAATCTTTAGAAAGCATTCTCCTAGGTAGTTTGTAACACGGGGTCGCGGTTTATCGTTTTCTTTTGCATAGAGAACTTTACTGCGATACTCAGTAATAGCAGCAAGGAACTCCTTGTTATTAACGTAATACTCTGTTTGTTTTCTTTTTGCCATTACTGTGTATGCCACGGTTTGCCTTACATTATCATGAAGTCAGTATAACACTGGATACCATTCTTGTCAAAGCTTGACAGATCCTCAGAAACTTAGTAGAATAACTCTGTCAGGGTTCAAGAGAGGTAATAGCTTTTAGCTTTTTTTATAGATATCTTCTAGAGACTTTTTCATTTCATTTATTGAACCCAAGTATCCAGAACTTCTAGGTAATTTATTCCCTCTACCAGCTAGCGACTTTCCGCTCTCTAGTTTGTTGAGGGTTTTTTCATAGAAATCTACGATCTCTCCCTCTATTTCTACAATGGTCATTATGTGAGATCTGTTAATAATAAACATATTATCAAATGTTGCAGAAATCCATTCTTTCAGTGAGAATCCACTTACTTCTAATTGACCTTTACGTTGCTTAGCATTCTCTACCATGAGAGGGCGTTCCAACATAACTTTGTCTTCTTCAGGAAGATAACAAACTTTGGATACTAATTCTTCACCTGATAATAACTTTACTGTTGCATAAAATTCTTCTTCCATATTTAACTTGCTCTGAGATTGACTTTTATAACCTCATACTTAAAGTTCTCTTCATTATAAATGGTAACTCTTTCATTCAAATGTCGTAAGGTGTAGTTCTGTCCGCCGATATCATCAGCGATGTCGTACAAGGTTGCGATATCTTTTCCTTCGCCTTTCCTGAGGACACGTCCGATGGACTGAAGATTGCGGATGCGCGACTTACTAGGGGAAGCAAAAATAATATTATGTAATCGTTTGATGTTAATGCCAGTAGAGAAAGTTCCGTAGGATGCGATGATAACAGCGTTGTTCTCAGTCTCAGTAATCTGTCGGACTTGCTCTCGGTCTTCTACATCAGTCCCACCATGAACAAAGAATAGTTTTCGTTCAGGGTCTATGCTGCTATTTATCAAATCAAAAAGTGGTTCCCCATGCTTCTCGATATAGTTGAATAACACAAGCGTATTGCCTTCTATATCTTTGACTAGATTTTTGATGAGGTTATTTCTACCTTTATGTTCGACAAGATACTCCATCTCATCATGATATGATTCAAAGTATTGCGGAGCGTGCTTACATAGCAACACTTTGATTCTAAACTTGCTAAGATATCCTTCTCTGATTAGATCATCTGTTTTAGTAACACGCTCACAGTTACCAAACAATCCTTCGAGGACCCACTTATGTGTCTTGCTACCGTCAAGTGTTCCTGTAAAACCAAAGCGATACTTTGCGTTATGCAACTTTGTCATGATTCCTGTGAGGGACTTTGACTTAAATAGGTGTGCCTCATCTCCGATAACACAGTCAATGTCATCAAAGTATCTCTTGGGGAACTTGTAGATTGACTGCCAGGTGGAAATAATAATTGGTTTGTCAGTATTCTTATCTTTGCCCGAATAAATCTTATGCACATGATCGTCAGCATTCCATCCGTAGTCGTTAAAGTCATTGACCATCTGTTCTACCAGGGACGTAGTAGGGACGATGATCAGCGTCTTCTTGTGGGTAGCAGTATAGTATCTGACGAGGGAATAGATCATCAAAGACTTACCAGAACCCGTAGGGGAAAGTAAGAGTTTGCGATTATTTTTTATCGCTTCATAGACCGCACGGTATTGATAGTCGCGTGGAGTAATTCCCTTTCTGGTGATCTTGTCCATAAAGGTTTTGATACCACGAGGAGAAACAAAGTCATTTGTCTCCTCAACATCTCCATACCAATCATTTTTTTCATATTCAATTTCATACTGTCTTTCATCTGCCCATACCTTTAGGTGTTCCATCAACCCACCATAAAGTTCGCCTGTACCTGGGGAGTACAGACGAATCGTTCCATCCCAATACTTATACCTAGGATTCTTCTTAAGGAATTTTGCTTCTGGAACTTCAAAAGAAAAATAGTCCGCAAGCTCCATATGAACATGGGGCTCAACGGACTGAATAGTCACATAGACTTCATTCTTCTTTTTTACTGAGAGGCAGGTCATTATTGTCCATTTACGAATTTCTCCCATTCAATGGCACTCTTGATCTGAAAACCTCGGTTAGAAATTTGCTTCATAACCTGATCCAACCAGTAAAGTATCTGGTCTAGATATTTGATCTTAGCTTCTAGATTGATGATCTCATCATCAGACTCTAGATAAACTTTCATTTTTTCAGAAGTCTTGATAGATGATCCGAATGGTTTAGAGGCGTAAGTTTTTGCGTCTGCTTCGCCTGAGTAATACTCACGTTTCTCTTTTACCATTTTGCGGATCTCAAACTCCAGCGAGGTTTTGATCTGCTGAATGTCAGTGTAATGGTTTAAGTATTTATTATGTTGAAAAGGGATGTCTAACGCGAGTTGTCCCAGATCTGTGGTGTATTGTTTGTTCTTAAACTGAAAATCAACGGCACTATCTTCTGCCCAGTCTTCTCTCAGTTTTTCAAATTTATTACGAAGAGTTTCAAAATTCATAGAGGTTGTAAGGATTTATCGCGAATGAAGAACCGTTGATGTTTGAATGTCACCTCAGCGGTGATGTATTCTACATCTGTCATTGTAGCATCGAACTGTAGATTTGTTAGTGCTACTGGAAATATGTTTTGAAATTCTACAACGAACGCTGGATTGTATTGTGATGTAACAATGTGCAATTGCCCAAGAGTATAGATGTCATCCTCTGGAGTAGTACGTGCCATTTGATCAGCATTGCCAACATCACGGATCCAATTGTGAATGCTATAATAATTTTTGAGATCTTCATCCACAATAAAACGCACAGAAAAATCCCCGAACGTTACGCCGCCACCAGGAGTGATTGGCAAATTCCTAAAAGGACTTGCTACCTCCGTAGTTGGCATTGTAAGATCGGGGACGTTTGCTGTTTGGCAGAAGAAATCTACTCCATCAAACTTTTCTAGTTTGAGGAGGTAACCAATAGGGTTTAAAAAATTTCTGTTAGAGGGTTGCTCTTTGTACCACTCCGCTGCCATGTCAACTTCCCAAGCTACCTAGTATTTATGGGTTGTTGGGATCGAGACCTAAACTGATAAGATATTCTCTCCACCACTCATGTTTTTCTTTCTTCCATCGTGGAACAGGTCTGCCTTGTTCTGAATACCATTCTAACAAAGCAGTATCAATCTTCTCAGAGATTTCCAATTGCCTAATCCTCTTCTGTAGAATGTCTATTTGCATTGATGATTTCTTCCAGTTGTTTCCGAATATCTGCAGAACGTTTCTTATCACGTTCCGTATGCTTATACCCATATTTACCATGGAAGATAGCATGACCTTGACAAATCATAGTAATTCCAAAGAAGAACAGCAATACTGTTCCTATTAATTCTAAAGTGTGATTTTCAACCATGGTAGTAAAGGAGGAATTACTCCAATAAGTCGAAGCAAACCCTCAGCAAAAAGTGCAAGAACAACCCACCCAACACACATAGAGATAATTGAAGCGTTACGATTATGCTTTCGTATGGCATCATCAATCATCTCCTGGACTTCTTCCTTCGTCACTGTCTCCTGTGTCTTCGTTGTACCAAAAATCATTCCAATCCTCTGGCGAATTTGTGACATCTTCCCATCCTGGTTCGTAAAGCGGGCATGGTTCTTCCATCATGGTGTCAATTTTCATTCTTGATACCCTATTATATAATAGTTTATAGTCTTTGTCTTGTGGATAATCGTTACCAGTCATCCTCTTCTTCTTCGTCGTAAAACTCATAAGGACCATGTTGCATCTTCTTTAGTTTTTCTGTTTCAGTTCTAAAAGAAACTGTTTCAGTGAACCATATTGCTAGTTTCATTACAATGAACACCGCTAATAGCGGAGATAAACACAGTAGTAATACTAGGGAGGATTGATTCATGAACCGTATTCGTTGATGGCGTCTAGCACCTTGTTCAGAGCAGCGTGGTGCCCGTCATGCCAGTCTCCTGACCTGTCAGAGTGTTGCCCGTCATACAGTGCCGTCTTCATCTTATAGACTCTTGCGAGAATGTCAACCTTGTCTAGTTTTCCACGAGGCATAAAGTTACAGATGCTTCTTCTATTTAAGCACAAAAAAAGGGACCCCGCAGGGTCCCTGTGTTGATATGAAAACAGATCACATGAGGTTCTTAACAAGAACACGTCTGTAGTACTGGTTCTTAGATGCGGTGAGTGACTCAGCATCAGGAGTACCAGCGGATGCCTCAACGAATGGGTTGGAGACCATGCCGTAGCGGGTCTTGAATCCAATCTTAGGCTGGAAGGTGCTAGGATCGATTGAACGTAGCATCTGGAGGGGTACATATGGGCAGTAGAATAGACCTGCGTCATATGGGGAGGAACCCTTATAACCAACAACATAGTAGTGGTTGCTGGAAACGTTAGCGGAATAAGGATCAACATAGACCTTGATTCTGCCGTTCATGGTTCCGACAAGGAGGTTACCAGTGTCATCAACTTCACCGATGGAAGGACCACCAGCGCCGCTTAGACCTGAGGAGTAGTCGAGAGTTCCAGACATCGCGAGAGCAGAAGCAACATCAGCAGAAGTGATGATGAAGTTGCCCTTTCCTCTACGAGTCTGCTGAGCGATTGCGTTAGCGTCACGCTCAACTTGGAACATAAGTCCCTTGAACTTCTCAACGGACCATCTGCCGTTGGAATCAACGTCGAGGTCGAAGATACCAGCGTTAGCAACGTTGTTCTGAGCACCAGGCTTAGCAACGGTATAGACGGTACGAACTACTTCGCGGTTGATTTCAGCAAGGATCTCGCTAGAAAGTAGGTTAGCGAGCTCTTGCTCAGCATCAAGACCATGGATTGCCTTGAGGTCTTGTGCTAGTTCTAGAGTGTATTCTGCTTTGAGAGCTCTGGTACGTGCTTGTACCGAAGTCTTCTCGATGCTGAATGACATCTCGTTGAACAAGGTTGCGCCTGAACCTAGGGTTTCAGCGTCTTCTCTTGCAATGCCTCTGAGACCACGCTCATAGGTGCCACCGTCGTTAAGAAGACCAGGGTTAGCGTCGGTAGTACCGCCGTCACCAAGGGGATTAACGTCGTCGGTTCCAAGAGGAGTGTTGTCGTATGCGCCAGGACCTGCAGAAGATGCAGAGAAGTTAGCGTCAGGCTCGTTGTAGAGTGCCTCACGACCAGCACGTAGTGCGTTGCTGTCGTCTTGATAGTGCGACTTCATTGCGAAGATTAGTCCAGTAGGACCGCTCATTGGTTGAACGCCGCAGATGTCGTATGCTACGAGGTTAGGCATAGCACGACGGATTAGGGAGATCATTACAGGATCGAAACCTGCAAGACCACCAGTTTGGGTGCCTAGTGCGCTACCAGATAGTGCGTTAGCACCGATTGCACCAACAGTGTTGGATGCTTCGTTGATCATACCACGCTCTTCGCGTAGTTGCTTTTCGGTGTTTTCTAACAGAACAGCGGTAACAGCCTTTCTATAATTGTCTTTGATGGCACCAGCGCCTTCATGACCTAGAACAGGGTTCCACTTTTCTGTTAGAGCTTCTGAATTAAACATGATTGCTCCGTTAAAAAAGTAGTGTAATAATATCAGGATTGCCAGCGATTAAGAGCGTTGAGATATTGTGCCATTGCTGGCGATACCTCTTCTGCTCCTTCTACTGGAGTTTCATCAGCAATTTCTGCGGGTGCAGAAGCTGACTCTTTAAAGTAAGACTCCTTAATGGTCTTGACCTTTGCGGAGAATGACTCTTCCGAGACAAACTCTAGACCCTCAGCAAGTGCTGCGA
>Ga0213858_10000375_pt1 | contig 21540 bp, 7 predicted proteins | sample PICome_FD_160122 | JGI IMG/M metagenome (GOLD analysis project Ga0213858, IMG submission 160122) | Coastal seawater microbial communities near Pivers Island, North Carolina, United States - PICO245 | ecosystem: Environmental > Aquatic > Marine > Coastal | place: USA: North Carolina | collected... | reverse complement strand
GGATCTTACACAAACGTAGCTCTAACAGGAGGTACTGGATCTAGTGCTACCGCAGATTTTACAGTTGCTAGCGGTTCTGTAACTCAAGTTATTATTAATCAGAGAGGTTCTGGATATGCACTCACAGATTCTCTTGGAGTATCTACTGATAATATTGGTGGATCAATTTTAACAGGATCTTTAACAATTAGTCAAGCAGGTTCTGGATATCAAGATGGAACATACAATAATGTTGCTCTGGTAAATTCTGTAGGAAGTGGTTCTAATGCAACTGCAAATATTACTGTTGCTAGTGGCGCTGTTACAGCAGCAACAGTAAGTGCAGGTGGGGGTGGATATACAACCTCAGATACATTTACTTTCGCAGATTCTGCCCTTTACAATAGCACATCATATGCATTATCAGTTACCAATAATGCTGCAAGTGCATTCACTCTTTCTGGAACTGATAGAAATGGAAGCGTTTCTGGTGATAATGTAAATATTGCAGTAGATTTGGGAGATACATTAGTATTTACTGTTAATGCATCTAATCATCCATTCTGGTTAGTATCACAACTAGATGCAAACACTGGTGGATATGATCCCGCATATTCTCTTTCAGTAACAAATAATGGTACTGAAAGTGGTACAATTACTTTAGATACCTCAACTCTTTCTGCTGGAACATACTACTATGTTTGTGGTAACCATTCTGCAATGGTTGGTCAAATTACCATTAATGCAGTTACTTTTGGATCAGGTGGTCAACTTGCAGCAGCAACAGTAAGCACTGGGTCTGGATTTGCTATTGGTATTTCAAATATTGGAGCATCTGGAACGGGTTCAAATGCATTAGCAAGAGTTGAGGTTGAAGGAGGAGTAGTTACTAAATTTAACATTACAACTCCAGGCAGTGGATATTTAATTGGAGACATTCTTACTGTTAATTCTACTGACTTAACTTACGTTGATGCTCAAGGTCAAGTTGTTACACCACCAGCACCAACAACACCATTTGAATATACTGTTGAAAGATTAAATTCTGTATCGTTTGTTGATATTACTGATTTAGGTGCTGGTTATTCAGTAGACGATGTTCTTGATTTACCAGCAGATACTTATGATCCTTCCACTTTAGGAGTTACACTCTTCCCATTTGAAAGTGCAGTAGTTCTTAATGCTGAGTATTATGCAGGGGAATATAAGTACATTGTAACTGGTGCAGGAACAACTGGAACAGTCACACCATCCTTCGGAGAAAATGGTGTATCTGGAATTACTACTAATAATGCTGGTTCTGGGTATCCTTCTGGAGCAACTATTGAATCTGTAGAATGTACTGCAATAACTGGTAATGGTACTGGTCTTTTAGTTGATATTACTACTAATGGATCGGGTGCAGTTACATCAATTTCTCCTAGTGGTAATCTTTCTGGTGACTTGTTCCTAGTTGGTGATCAATTCACTTTAGATAATGAATTTATCAACACTGGTGCTGCAACAATTAGTATTGCAGGTGGTGGTGATAATGGATCATATGGAGATGCTCAAACATATGATTTAAGTCAAACATCAACATCAGGAACTGGTGCAAATATTCAAGTAAGATTTACTAGTGATTCTAGTGGAAACATTGTTTCTGCAGTTATTCTTCAAAATGGTATTGGATATGAAGTTGGAGAACAGGTTGAATTTGATGGTTCTCTCTTTGGTAGTGGTGGTGGAGGTGAAGGTGAAGAAGGAGAAGAGGGTGGAGATCCTGTAGATGATCCAATTACTGTTATTATTTCTATTGATTCTCTTACTAATGGTTCAGGTGCCGCATTTACAGTTCAAAGCGTTGCAAGTTCAGTTACTAATGGAACTGCTACTATTTCTCACAATGGATATTTCCCAGCAGGATTCTCTTTAACTGTTAACTCTCTTGCAGAATTTAATAATATTCAATTTGATGCTGTAGATGGTGTTGTTACTGCTAAGAAATTAGTAGCATCTCCAGATGGAGTTGAAATTGCAACTACAATGCAATTAAATAATAATATTATTTCAACTACCAGTGGAGATTTAACATTATCAGCTGAAGCAAATTCTCAAGTTGTAATTGGTGGCACTGGAGCACTTGCACTTCCAGTTGGTGATGATGCATCTCGCCCAGGAGGACCAGCACAAGGTTCAGTAAGATATAATACTGATAGAAATCAGTTTGAAGGATATAATGGATCATACTTTGTTTCTCTTGGTGGTGTAAGAGATGTTGATGGAAATACTTTTGTAATTGGTGAAAAATCTCCTGGTAATGATGATAATAATATTTGGTTCTTTAATGATGGGACTCAAACATTAAGAGTTAGTCAAACAGAATTAAATCTTGATACACTTAACACCATCAATTCCAATACATATGGAACTGCAGAAGAATGGACATCTGAAGCAACAGTAACTCAATTTATTGTTGATGATGAAGGAAACAACATCCAACAATACGTATATTTTGGAGATAATGTTTATAGTATTGATAACGATGGTACATATGGAACTACATCACCTACTCATACAAGTGGTAATGCCATCAATGGTGATGTTTATCTTACCTGGTTGGATTACAGATATGATGATTTAAATGTTAACGTTGATAATGTCAACGTAAATGTTAATGGTAAGTTTACCCTCAGCACCAATGCATTAGAAATTTCTTCCAATGCAACTGATGAGATTATTAAGACCGATAAAGATGCTCTGTCATTTGGATTTGAACCTGCATCATCTGACTCATATCAACTTCTTAAGTTGACTAATGGCGGTGCTCTGCAAATCAATAGAGGATTTTCTTCTACTGCAGATAATTATCTTACTATACTTGATGCAAACCTTCAAAAACTTGAACTTGCAAACACTAAGATCTTTACTCAAACTTCTACATTAGATGCTTCATCGGGTAATATTGTTTCTGCAACTATGTTCCCATGGGCAGAAGCATGGTCTGGTAAGTTTATGGTTGAGATTGAAGAACAATTCCCAATCCCAGATGCATATCCAAGAAAACAGTATTCTGAAATTTCTTACCTGATTAGAGGTAATGGTGAAGATATTATTTACACTGAAAGTAATAAACTTTATACTGATGTTGTTCTTGCTGATGTTGAGGCAGATTTGTCTGGAACAAATGTTCAAGTAAGAATTACTGAAGTTGGTAGTTCAACTAATACATTTGTTCCTGTTGCTGGAGAGAGATCAAGTGATTTAGTTTCATCTACTTTCTTCACTCAAAATATTGCATCCGTTATTGACACTGATGCAGACAGAGTTGTAATTTATGCAAATGATTCTGCAAATAGTGCAACGGGTGGATTTAGAGTTGGTAATGTATCTCACAATGGAATTGTATTTGGAACTCAAATCCCATTAACTGCAGGTGGCAATTGTAATTCTGCATCGATGGCATTTGATTCTGCAACAAATAGAATTGTATGGGCGGCAGAGAGTGGTGAGTATATTGTCGGTGATGTAGATCCATCTAATAGCAATATTACATTTGGAACTCTTGCCACATTTACATCTAATACTATTGAAGCATATGATCCTTCTTCTTCTAGAAATGGAAGAACATGTAGAATTCTTAGTGTAAACGGAAGAATGATTATTGTTTATGAAACTTCTTCTGGAGTTTCACAAGTTAATGGAGCAGTGACTGGTGGTGGTACTAATTCAGTAACATGGACTACCCCAAATCAATTACTGGGTGGGGTTAATCTCCAGGATGCATTTACTGATGGTACAAATCTTTACGTTGCATTTACTTCAGGTATTGTTAGAAAGTATTCCGTTAGCGGTTCTACTTTAACTAGTGAAACCACTGCTGGTATTGCAAGTGGATCTAACGTACAATGGGCAGTAGTTGGAACTACTAGAGTTATGAAGATGTATTATAATTCTGGCACTACTGAAATTCAGGTAAGATATTATGACCTTAGTGATCTTTCTGAAGTTGGATCTGTAGTAACAACAGGAATTGACAGTGAAATCTTTAGTGTAGCAAGTAACTCTGCTGATGGACAATTCCTGTTCAATGTAGCGTTAGATTACTCTAACACTAATGATGGAGAGCAAAATATTCAAGGTGTTATCATTGCTGATGGTGATACTTTAAGTTATTCTTCTAGATCTAGAACTTACGCAGCACTTGATCAACCCGTAGATGATGATGGAACTCTTGCTAACACAGGTGATTTAGATGTAATCTTCATGGGAACTAGAGCAGATGGTAATGGTGAATTACATGATGTCTTTGTTACTAGTGCTTCTACAACCAGCAATATCAGTGCAGATGGTAATGAAACTGTAAGTTTTGCATCTGCAATTGAGAACAGAACTACATACAATATCAAGATCGTTTCCCACACAGTTAAGAGATAAAAATGGCAAGAGTATTAAGGTCATTACAATCTGAGGGTGGTTTTTCAGTAAAGGAAGCCACCATCATTGATCCAAATAGAGACATTATTGATGCTAACTCAGTTAAAGTTACTAATGTTTTAAACACTAGTGCATTTAAAAAAGAGTTTGTTGCTTTCGCTACTTTAGATGATGTTACTTCATCTGCCAGTTTAGATCCAGCACATGTAATTGCTCGTAATAAAGTAGCATTTACTAATGTATTTGCAATTGCTACTTGGGATGGTTATCCAATTGGATTGTATGTTATCAATGCTAACGAATCAATTGTTACAGTTTCATTGTCCGATCACGGGTTAGCAACTGGAGATTCAATTACTGCTTCTTTTGATGCTGCAGCATCTTCTGCTAATGGATCTTATCAAGTTGTTGTAGTTGACTCTGATAACTTTACATTTGATATTGGAACACCACTCAGTGCTGCTGATCCAACCTTAGGAAATGTAGAGTTTACAAACTATGGTAGAAAGTGGGAATATGCAATCAAAATTGAAACTGCAATTCTAACTGATGATGTTGCAGACCAAACTCTTTCCATTGCAGCAGTTTCTTCTACAATTGTAAGAGATAACGTTCCCCCTGGTCATACTTGGGCACTTGTTCCAAGCGTAAACCAAACAACAAAAGAGTTTTCTTTCCAAGCATCAGTTTCTTCTAATGGCACTTTGGAAAGTGTTGGGACTGGTGTACGTTGGGTTGGAAATGTAAGCGCAGTGGTTACTGAGAGAGATTGATAAATAAGTTATAATCTAAAGTTTGACTATGGAACAATCAGTAGAAGGACAAGAAGGTCATTATAATAGTAGTAACCATATGCTTCATGATTTAGAAGCTGAATATTTGGTTAGAAATATTAGTAAGGAAGACGCTCAAGCACTTCTCAATGAATTACCTGAAGAATACTATGTCTCTGATAAGTATTATGATGCTACAAAAAGAAGATTAGAATTTTCAATTTGGTTGGACGATGTATCTCCATTAGGAATCAGTGATCATTATGATTTCATGGAAAATAATCATCCAGAATGTAAGAGAAGATTTCATCAACTTCATGACTATAGAACTGCTTTTGATGATAGAGATGCTGATGAATATGCAACTGATGCGATTGATTTAAATCAGTTTAATGATCGCACTCTCCCAGAATAATTGTACTAAATAACAAAGAAGGAATTTAGAAGAACATGGCGTTAGAATTTAATGCTGATAAGGAGATTCTTAAGTCGAATTCTCTTAAAATCAAAAATAATACAAGTTTGAATTTGAGATTGGGTGGTGGTGCTGATGAAAAATCAGCACTCTTTTCTCAATTGTCTGATGACGTTGACAAACTTGTTCGTGTTGGCATTAACACTTTATCGCCTCAATATGAACTTGATGTTGAAGGTCAAATCAGAACCACAACGTCTATTATTTCTGACACTGCAAGAATTAATAACCTTGATATTGACACCATTGTCAATCCCCAGTTAAACCTTAAGGCACCTGTTTTACAATCCTTCGTTGATCCAGAAACTGGTACTACGTTCTTCCCAACAGCTGAAACTCCTTCATTTGATGATGATACCAACAAAGTTGCAACCACAAACTTTGTTTACAACATCGCTACCAATGACGTTGGTGGTCGTATTTATGTTTCTGAGCAGATTGGTAACGACGACTTTGATGGTCGTTCTGCAACGAAACCTGTAAGATCTATTAAAAAAGCAGCACAAATTGCTGGTACTACTCCTGATAAGGAGACCCTGATTGTTGCTGGTGGTGATTATTTAGAAGATAACCCAATCTCCATTCCTGATAAGTGTTCGGTTGTTGGTGACAACATTCGCTTGTGCATTATTCGCCCGCGAAATCCGAACAAGCACATGTTCAAGAATCAGAATGAGAACTATATGATTGGTGTCACATTCCGTGACAAGATTCAAACAAACAGTGAAGGATTTGAAGAAGCAGTAGCAACTTGGGATTATGCTTATGTCTTTGACGATAAGCAAAGAATGTATTATGATAAAACACTTGGTGGTCAATTTAGTAGAGATTTCCCAATTGGTTATCAAATTTTCGGTGAAGGTATTTTTAGAATTCAATTTAACCGTGGCAATGTAAACGATCCTGAATTTGAAGTTGGGGATGAGATCGTTGGTGTTGCAACTGGTTCAAGAGCAATTATTACTGAAAAGAGTTTTGGTCTTCCTGAAAGTGATACGGTATCAGAAAGAACTTCTCAGGACTTAGGTTTCTTAACTGTTAATAATGTAAGAGGTGCATTAGAACAAGGTGACACCTTTAAGTATACCCCTGTACCTGTTGTTGGTGCTGTAAGATGGGAAAGTGAAACTGCATATACATTAGGACAAGTAGTATTTACTGACACAGTACAGTATGAAGTAACTGCTGCTGGTACTTCTGGTACTGTTACACCATCACATACTAGTGGTTCAGCAACAAATGGTACTGTAGAGTTTACTTTTACAAATTCTATTCCACAATATGAATTTGTTGGAACTAAAATTTTCTCACTCAGAGCAGAAGGTGAAGTAACTCAACACGTTACATCTCACACTTCATTCCTTCTGGAGCAATGTTATTTTGATGATGCCTATCCAGATGGCATGGTTTTTGAAACAAATAACTACCATGACTTTGAAGTTGGTCAATGGGTAGATTTTTCAGAACTTCCAGCAACTGGTGCAGGTGCAGATCTTAATAGATTCAATGGTCGTCAGTATGTTACTCATAGAATTGAGCAAGCTGATGGATTTAGTAAAAGGTTTGTTGTATTTAAAGACACTCCAGCAGCAGTAGGTACACCTGCAAACCCATTTACATTAACTACTTTTGCTGCTAGTGCTACTTCTTCGGATAACTACGTCAAGTTCAGTTTGCTGAACTCTCCCTTTAAATTTGAAGAATCAGAAAAGCAAGGTCATAGATATCTCGACGGTGCTGATCTGATTAGAAGAAACAGAGAGTTTATTGCAGATGAAGCATTAATTAGAACTAAGGCAAAGTATCCTTCTCTTATTATTCCTAATGAAGAGCAATGTAAAACTGATATTAAGCATATTGTAAATGCAGTACAGTATGACTTAGCGCATGGTGGCAATGCAGCATCTCTTGAGGCAGCAAACAACTATATTGTTGGCGGTGCTTTAACTCATATTAGCAGTCAGTTAACTGAAACAAGATATGCGTTTGAACAAGCAAGAGAACTTGCAGTTTTAGCAATCAGAAATAGAATTCAGTATCTTGATGGTGCTTCAATTACTGCTAACGCTAATGCTGTTGGAACCGTAAACAGTGTTAAGTGGGTAAACACTCAATTTATCGCTGTTGGTGATTCTGGTAATCTGTTAACCTCTCCAGATGGTGTAACTTGGACAGCACAAACAAATCCTATTGCTGGAGCAGATTATAAAGATATTATTTGGAATGGAACTACCACAGTTGTTGTTGGTGGCAACGGCGGCAATGGTGTAGTAATCACCTCAAACAATGGTGTAAACTGGGCAATTGCTGAAAACTCTCTCGGTTCCGCAGTCATTGAAACTATTGCTTGGGATGATGACGCTCAATGGGTAGGTTTTGGCGGAACCCAATGGTTCTCATCGGATGATGGTCAGGACTGGACCGCAAGAGGTTCTTTTGTACCCATCAACGGATCTGGAACTCATTCTGTTGTTGATGTAATTTGGGACTATAAGAATAGTCAGTTTGTTGCTGTAAGTAGTGGAGGAAGCGCATATACCTCTCCAGATGGAGTTACCTGGACAGAAAGAACTACTACAGCATCGTCCTTCAGTGCTATTACTGGTAATGAGGATGTATTAATTGCTGCAGCGGGAGATGTAATTTACAAATCCACTGATGGAATTAATTGGGAAATAGGAATTGCAAATTCTTTAGTAGCAGATCGTTATGCAGACGCTGCAGATCTTATCCTTACTAACAAGGTAATGATTGCAGAGATTGCAGTCAACAAGATGTTGGCAAACAATCAAGGATTCAGCATTCCTACTGGAAATCAAGCATGTAAGGATGATGTTATTGATTTCTTAGAAGCAATGGTTGTTGACCTCCAGTATGGTGGTAATGATCAAACTTATGATGCTGCTAATCTTTATGTAACTGGTTCTCATGTTCAAGGTGAAGAAGATGAGTCGGTAGAAGTATTTGGATATGCAGAAACTCTTGCCATTGCGGCAATGAGAAATGAAGCATTTAATACAACTGATGTTCAAAACTATGCTTCAGGTCTTCTTCAGTCCTTTGATAATTCAATTACTGTAGATAGCTCTTCTCCATATTGTGCAAACGTGGCAAGTGCTATCAGCACGTTGTTTGGAATTCTGACAACTGCAATTGGCACTACATCAACTCCTGGTAATCTTTCTGGAGTTACAAGAACACCATCAGGTAAGAATAACAATAAACTGTATCATGATGGTTATCAGTTCTGGTGTACAACTGACGATGGACTGGTAAGTTCCTATGATGGGCGTGCATGGACTGTTATTGCAAACACTGCTGGTATTAACTTTACAACTATTGCCACTAGTTATGATGAAATTATTTCTTTTGCAACTGCAGTTTCTAAATTCTACAGGTCTGATAATTTAGTAGCAGCAGGAACATCAACTGAAACTACTTTTAGAGACACTACAATCTCTAACACTTATGAAGCAAATAGAGATTATGTTTGTGCTAATGTTCAATCAGCAATCTATACTTACTTTGAAATTATTGACACAGTAATTTCTGGTGGAACTGCACCTGAAAGAACATTACCAGAAAAATCATTTGTAGATAATGGATCAAAATTTGTCACATTTGCTAGAAACTTCTTAGATCTTCCTATTATTGAGGTTTCACCTTATATCTTTAACTCTTCGGTAATTTCATTCCTTGGAGGATCTGGTTGTGAAATTGATGGTGCAAAGGTTGCAACACCTAATATCATTAGACCTGGACTTCCTGAGCAGGGTAAGTCAATGGTTGCTGCTGCGTTTACGATTATCTCGTTTGGTGGTACTGGTTATCGTGTTGTTAATGATGGATATACTCAGTTGGTTTCGGTCTTCTGTATTTTCACAAGAGACGGTGCATTAGTTGAAAGTGGTGGTTATGCTTCACTTACTAACTCAGCATCTAACTTCGGTTTATTTGCACTGAGAGCAACTGGTTTCCGTGAAGATCCATACACATTTGATGTTGGTTTAGTTGATAATATTACCTTTGACTTGATTGGTACTCCATCCTTTGAAATTACAAATATTAATCAAGAACCTAGAGAACACTACATTATTAAAATTGATGGTATTAAATCAGTTCTAAGAACTGGTAACAATAACCCAGAGTACTTTATTGATTCGGTTCTGCAAGTAGGTCAGACAACTGCTACTGTTCAAGCAGATGCTAACATGTACTTGATTGGTAATGAGAACAGATATACTGATGCTGCAGTTCTTATCGAAAGAAATAAAAAATATATTGCAGAAGAAGCATTCTATACAGAACTGTATTCTAACGTACATTCATTCCAACCAAACTATGATAAATGCATTCGTGACACTGAACTGATTGTCCAAGCAATTGCTGATGATATCAGAGATGATGGTAATGCCTTTACTTGGGATGCAGGCAAACTTTACATCGAAAGTAATGCTATTGCACATATTACTGGATACACTGCAGGAACTAAAGCAGTGTTTGATGAAGCGGTTGTTCTTTGTAAGAAAGCAATTAATAACCAACTCAAAAAGATTGGTACTACATTAACTTCTGCAGAAACAACTGCAGGATACTATGTTGCTCAATACACAAATGTAGTTCCATATGTAGACACTACGGTTATCCATGATGTATCAAATCCTGCAGGTGCAGTAGGAACTCCATCTGATCTTTACAGCAATTCTGATTGTGCCAATGTTCAATCAGCGATTGACACTCTCAATACATTAATTGATGAAATTCTTGACAACCCAACTGTAGCATCACCACTTCCTTCTGGTGCTGTTAGAGATGATGGTGAATTCTTACTTGACAACTCTACTCGTTATAAACTTCTCAACCACACAATTAATCTCCACAGACCATCTATCTGTAACTCGTCTTCTCACACATGGGAATTCTCTGGTTCAGGTATCAATTATAATGCTCTTCCACAGAATGGTGGTAAGAGAGGTTCTGAAGATACTGCAGATTTTGAACAGGTATCACAACAAAATGGTCGTGTTTATGCATCAGGTACTGACGAACTTGGTAACTTTAAGGTTGGTTACTTTGCTAACATTGAGAACAGAACTGGTAACATCACTTTCGGTGGTACTGTTGAAATTGAAGAAGTCGCGTTCCTGAAGATTAAAGGTGGTGACATTGAAATTGTTGGATTCTCTGGAGATGAAAAACTTGGTGATATTACTCTTGGATCTACAGAACTCAATAGTGATAGAATTCTGGCAACTCAGGCATCTATTAGAGAGTATATTACTAACAACTATGGTAACTTCAAGAACCAACCATATGGTACAACACCATCACCTGGTAACCTTGTACAGTTAGATTCTACTGGTCGTATTAACATTGATCAGATTCCTGCACTGAGACCATTTAACGTCTTTACAGTTCCTGATCTGGCTGGTCGTCTTGGATTAGAAGGTCCACTTGCTGGTGACATTGTAATCCAATTGGCACCAAACAACATTTCATACATTCTTAATAATGATGCATATTCTCAGATTATTGAATTTGTTCCAGATGCAACATACACCTTCAATGTAAACGACGTTGTAAGTGCTTCTCCATCTACAGCACAGGGTACAGTAACATCATACATTCATGGTGAAGTTTCCCCAGTAGTAAGTATTATTAGTGGTGGTAGTGGATACACTTCAGCACCTACGGTTATTATTGGTATTCAATATGCGAACAGCACTGGATATAGTGCTGGTGCTCAAGTTGCGGCAAATGGAAATCTTTACGATGTAACTGTATCTGGTACTACTGCGTCTGGTGGTAGTGGTCCTACTCATACATCTGGAGATGCAACAGATGGAACCGTAACATTTACATATGTTGGTGTTGCTGCAGCAGGTACTGCAACCATCGACAATAATCGTGTTTCTGGAATCAATATTACTACTAGAGGTTCTGGTTATGAAACAATCCCAAGTATTACTTTTGATAACACTGGAACAAATGGAGCTGGTGCAAATGCTTCTGCTAATATTAGAAGTAGATTGGCAGTTACTTTAGTTGGTAACATTAAATTTGCTGCAGCAGATACTATTGATGATTTTACTACACCAACTGCACAAACTATTAACATTACCAATGTTATTAATACTTCTGGTCAGTTAGAAGCAAACTGGGTTCAGTTAACTTCTACGAATATTGATGCTGGATCTATTACAACTGGTGTTATCAACCCAACCAGATTAGCAAACGTTAGTGCTGATTATCCTGCAAACTCTAACACCTATCTCAGAGGCGATTCTAAGTTTGTACCTGTTGTTTCTTCACTTAGAAAGAACGCAGCAGAAACTCCTATTGTTATTAGTTCTGCTAACCAGAGATTAAGTTATATTGATTCTGTTGAGATTACTGACGGTGGATCTGGATACACAACTGGAAACTTCCAATCTCAAACTGTAACAGGTGGTCAAGGTAATGGATTCCTTGCTGACTTCTTAGTATCAGATGGTGCAGTAAGAAGTATTACAGTTACTAATGGTGGTACTGGATATCGTCTCGTAGTTGACGAAAACGTTACTCCAGTTGTATTTGCTGAAGAACCTCCTGAAGTTATTTTTAAAGATAGCAATGGTCTCGTATTGACCAATGTTCAAGGTAAAGCAATTACTACTAATGGTGTTGTCACTGAAGTTAGGATTCTTGATGGTGGTAGTGGATTCTCTACTGCACCTTTAATTGAGTTCCGAGGAGTTGGTAATAGTGCTGCTGCAACTTCAACTATTGCTGATGGTGTTATTTCAAGAGTTAGCGTAGTAGAAGGTGGTATTGGATATAATGCTGATTTTAATATCACTACATTACCAGGAACTGTAAATGGATCTGGATCTGGACATGACCTTGAAGCAAAACAAGCAGAAGTTGCTAAAGTATTTAATGATATCACAATTGACATTAGACGTGGTGACAACTTAACTATTGCTGGTGATGACTTTAGTAACCTGGGTGTCTGGAGATTCTATAAGTCCCAGTGGGATTTTGGAGTTGATGGTGCTCTTACTCTTAGAACTGGTGGTGGATCTGAACTTGACGCTGACCAACTTGATGGTGAAGAAGGTTCTTTCTATAGAGATGCAGACAACATCAACACTGGTACAGTAAACCCAGATAGATTGTCAGGTAACTATACAATTGACGTTACTGGTACTGCAACTCAGTCACTGAACCTGAACCTCTCCGACCTTAGACAGTCAACACAGGCACCATCTAACGCTCCTCTTGGAACTAGAGGACAGTGGAAGAAAAATGCCGACAACTCTCTCTTTGATGGTGGTAGCGACCATACCGTTTATGGTTCAAGAAGAGGTACTGCTGACGGCACTACATTTGACGGATACGCAGTAACTGAATTTGCATTTACTGATAATAATAACCAATGGATTCGTGGTCATGGTGGCAACTTCGTTGGTTCCATCGCAATCACCAAGGCAGGTAATGGATACACTCCAGGTGTTTATAAAGCAGTTGCTTTAGGTGGTGGTGAGGGTTATGGTTTGAAGGCAGACATTACTGTCAATACTTCTGGTCAGATCTCTAATGTAACTATCGTAGATACTGGTTATGGATATAATGAAAGTGGTAATGCTCCAGCAATCTTCACTGCTGTCTTACCTGAAAATGTATTTGGTCTTAAAAATGGTCGTCAGTATGATTCTGGATATGTAAGATGGGCATCTGGACAAACATATAATATTAACACTAAAGTATATGTACCAGAAACCATTGGATTCGGCAGATTATATACAGTAACTCAGACGGGTACATCTGGAACTACTGAACCAACACATACTAGTGGTAATGCACAAGCAGTAAGTGGCACTGCAGTATATGATTTTGCAGGTTCTCTTGGTGCTGAACTGACTGCAAACCTTGCAGAAATTAATGATAACCTTTGGAGTTCTTGGTATAAGGTTTGGACTTCAGGTAATGATGGTGTAGGTTCTGGAATGGACTCTGAGTTCTTGACTGGAAAGTCAGGTTTATTCTACAGATCTGCAACAAACATCAATGAGGGTTATCTTTCAAATAGAAGATTACCAAGCAGTTTTAGTCCAAAAGGAATTATAGATTCTCTGAGTATTACTAGATTTGATCCACAAGTACAAATTAACAATGGATCTGTTTATGAGTTTGTTCTTGATGATATTCTCCTAACAAACGATGATCTTCAAGTTCTTGATACTGGTGGATCTAGTGCAAACTTAAATGGTGACACATTCTATACCTTAAACCTGTATACTAATAATAATGTTAACCAAGGTACGATCAACGTACTGAGTGTTACTCCAAATTATGAAGCAAATAATGTTTGGGAAGTTGGATACTCAAACGTTACAGCAGTTGATTTTGATCCAGAAACTGCATACACTCTTGGACAACTCGTTTATGTTATCATCGCAGGAACCCTTGGAGAAACTGTTTATCTTTATGAAGTAACTGTTGCTGGTGAATCTGGAACTACTTCATTAAATCATACAAGTGGTGCTGTATATAATGGAACTGTTGAATTTAGATTTGTTTCTGAGGGTATTCCACCAAACAGAGAAGTTCAATATAATAACAACATTTATATTACTGAAGATTTTATCAGAACACCAAAAGATTACTCCAATAACTTGGTTCTTGGTGTTGGAACTTTAGTAATTGCAAACCAGAACCTTTATACAGTCACTACTGCAGGTACTACATCTTCAAGTGGAAATGGTCCTACTCATACTGCAGGAGCAGCAACTGATGGTAGTGTTGGATTTACTTATGTAAGTGCAAGACCAAATATTATTCCTATTCATGGTCCAGATGATGGAACTGTAAATGGAGTTAGATGGGACAGAGTTTCACAACTTTCTCACACTAAAGTTGAAGCAGAACTTATCTCTGGTGTTCTTAATGAAACCGTTGTTAAGTTTGGTACTGCAGTTAACCCTGCAACATACTACAATATTTCTGATTTTGGATTAACTTCATCTAACACATACTCTATCAATAAGCATAGATTGTTTGCTGATGGCACAGGTAATCCTGTAATTTCTCTTGGTAATGAGGGAGAATCCACCAGTGGTCAGATTAGATTCTTCACCAGTGGTAATGCATTTACCCTGCCAAATGGTGATCCTAACCTTGATGGTTATGATGTAAGAATCCTGACTTCAGGTGGTACTTCTACTGTTGGCACTGGCACTATTAACTTCCAAGCAAATGCTGCTCAAGTTAATGGTAACAACATCTGGCACGCAGGAAATATTACATTCCAAAATGGTATTGATACTGTTAACGCTGCTTATGATACAGGAGCAAATGGTACTGGTGTAATTAGAGATAGTAATGGTGATATTGGATTTAGAAATGCATATGGTGATCTGATTGGTCTTGCTTCTGAAAACCTACCATTGTCTGGTGGTACTCTGACAGGTCAACTTAAGCAAGAAGTTACAAGTTCGACTGCATGGTCTTCAAGTATTTCTGGTCTAAATTCATATACTCCATATTCACATGAACTTGCGGTTCTGAATAGTGAGGCAGGAAATTCCTCTACATTTGCATCACTCTATCTGCAAGCAGGTAGAAATGCTGATGGCGCTAGATACTCCTCTGCAAGAGTTACTGCAATTAAGTCAGGTGATTATCGTGCTGATCTTGCATTTGGTGTTCGTGATACCACTTTCTATGAGAGAGTTAGAATTCGTTATAACGGTAACGTAGGTATTGGTGTCACTGCTGCAAACATCACTTCTAAACTGACTGTTAATGCTTTTGGTGGTGCAGGTTGGAATCAAAATTCTACTACTGCAGGTATTCTCTTTAAGAACTTTGATGAAGATGGTGGATACCCATCATTCCTCACTCTTGATACTGCTTTTGATAGAGACATTGGTATGGCGTTTGCACGTCAAGGAAATAACAAATGGGTTCTCTTCAATGATGGTGCATCAGCACCAAATGATATTCTTAGAATTACTAATCTTCAAGGTGATTATGTATTCAGCATGTATCAGAGATCTGATGTTAATGATGTTGCAACCTCAAGAGTTGGTATGTACACGGGAACATCTATCCCTACGCACACACTGACAGTCAATGGTACTTTCTCTGCTAAGAGTAAGTCGTTCCTTATCGATCACCCAACTAAGGAAAATCACAAACTTCAGCATGGTTCACTTGAGGGTCCTGAGCATGGTGTATACGTCAGAGGACGTGTCACAGATGGTGTAATCACATTACCAGATTACTGGTTAGCACTTGTAGATGAAGACACCATTACAGTTCAATTAACTGCAATCGGTGACTCTGGCAATCGCTGGGTAGTTGATGTCGCTGACAATAAAGTCACGACTGGTGGCGGGGCGGCGTTCTACTTTGTACAGGCAGAACGTAAAGATGTTCCTCAGATGGAAGTAGAAATGGAGGTGGAAGAATGAGTTCAATTTACGGAACAAATCTAGTAACTTCTGGGTTAGAAATATTGTTTGATCCTAACAATATTAGCTCTTTCCCAGGATCTGGAACAGATATTTTTGACTTGTCAGGTAATAGCAGAACTGGTACTGTAAATGGTACTCCTGCTATTAATTCAAACTATATGAGTTTTGATGGTGCAAATGATTTCATTGAATTTCCATCTATAACACTAAATCGATCAGGGTCTTCATTCTTTATATGGGTGTATGTAGATGACTTTAGTAATTTTGCAGCAAATAAAACTGTAAATAGTAGAATTTTAGTTAGAGGTGAATCTGGATATAATAGAGTACTTGCTCTATATGATGGTGGATTTGGATTTGAAACAAATTTAAATTCTGATCCACAGGACATTGCAAGTGATACTACACCAAATCATGCTGTTGCTGGTATTACTAGTGGAAGGTGGATGAATATTTGTATGAACTTTAGTTCTAATACGGCAACCACATACCTAGATGGTGAACAAGTTGCATCATTTGCAGTAGGTGATAATTTAGAATTAAGGTATATTGGAAGAATTCAAGATCCAGACAATTATCCAGATTACTTAAGAGGTCGTTTGGGTGTTTTTGGAATCTATGATAGATCTTTAACATTAACTGAAATTAAAACAAATTACAATTCATTCTTTTCTAGATATTCATAAGGGGTAAACTATGAGTGCCGTACATGGTCCAAGCATTCCAACAAGAGAATTAAAAATTTTATTAGATGCTAATAATGATGCTAGTTTTCCAGGTTCTGGTACTAAAATTTTTGACGTAAGTGGTAATTCCAATACATATAATATCTACGGAACTGTTCCAAGAATTACAACCTCAAATTATAATTATTGGGACTTTGCAGGAATGAATAATGGAGATTCATCTCTTACAACTGCAAACGCACCTTTAGGATTTACCAGTGCTGTTGGTGGTTTGACTTCAATGGGTCTAACTAGAACAGGAAGTTTTACAATTTCTTTTTGGTATACTCATGATGGTGGAGGTGGGCAAGTTAGTTTAGTTGCTAATGCTGGTGGTGCAGATGGATTTAGATTTGGACCTTCTAGTGGAGGTTACTACTGGTTAATGGCACCAGCATATCGCGAGGGTATTGGTTTTACTGGTGCTGGTGGTGGTGATGACAATTGGCATTTTGTTAGTGGTGTTTTTGATCGTTCCAATGAATATGGAAGATCAGGTGGTGCTACTGTATACCTATATCATGATGGAGAATTGTTAGGAGATGTTGGTAATTTTGGATCACAAACAACTATGAATAATGGATCTCCAAATATAGGCAGAAATCCATGTTGTCAACGTTTTGATGGTAAATTGAATTCTTTCTTTTGGCATGATACGGCTTTAGATGCTAGGGAGTGTAAGCAATTGTATGATGCATATGCTCCTCGCTTTACATAATATAAATACTTTTTAGGAAAAGATCCCCGACGCTAATGGCAAATACTGATAAGGATATTTTAATAACTCCCAATGTGGGGGAGGTTGCTGAACCAGAGATTAGATTTACTGGTTTTGATAACAATCCAATCACTTTAAAAGTATCGGATGATAATTCTATATCATTCAATGCCTCTCTTGGGCAAATTCTGACACTAGATACAAATACTACATCAGGAGATTCATTTAGAGCGACTGACATTTCTGGTATTCCAGTTATGTCAGCTGGATTGGATGGTATTGCAAGGTTAGGTCCATTTGGTGCTAAAACTGCAGTTGGGGGATCTTCTGCTGTTGCTAGATTGCATATTCACCAAGACAAATCAGCAGGAAACACAACCACACCAACACTAGCATTTCCAGACAATGATAACCCAAGATATTCAACGGGACTTTCTTCAACCAATGTAAGTAGTATTGGTCAGAGATTAGATATTTACGCTGGAGATTCTGGAGATAATACCCAAAATTTAAACTCTGGTGATATTGTAATGTCTGTTCGTGCAGACAAAAGAGTTGGTATTAAAACAATTTCACCAAACTCTCCTCTTGATATTGTAACTTTAGATAGTACAACCTTTGCAAATCAACCAGAATTAGGTCCAGAACTTAGATCTGTTGATGGTAATTATCGTTGGAGATTCGTAACTAATACTGATAGTAATCGTTGGTATTTTAGATGGAAAGTTCCTAATGGTTCTGGTGGTGCTACACAGGATGCTTTATGGATGCGTTCCAGAACTGACCAAAGGGGTCCTGAACAGTGGAGATTTAGAGCATATGGTAGGAACTATGATGACTCTAATGAAACACTGAGAGATATTCTATATCTTGATAGTTATCGTGTAGGTATTAATCTTACTAGTAGTTTTGATGGTTTTGCTAAATTAGATGTAAATGGTCCTACAAGATTACGTGATCATGTAGGTATTAGGAACTGGGGTCCTTCTTCATCTCATATGATTAGAGGTTATGAGCAATTTGATTATAGGTACTCTGGTCACTCCATGATGTATCTGTTGGGTTACTATAATAACCGCCAGATGCATTCTTGGAGAACACAATATACAGTTAGAAATTTAGCATATTATAGAAACTGGAGTAGATATTTTGAAGCAACTAGTGGTTCTACCCAAGGTGGTAGACCAAAATATGAAAACCCCATTGCATCTATTACGACTGCACAGGGTATCAATACAGGTGACGCTAAGATTGTATTTGCAAATGTAATGAAACAGTATGGTCCTATTGGATCAAACTACAATGATGACGGATATGTAATTACAAACATTGCGATTCCAAACTACAATAGAACTGCTAGTGAAGTTCTCGATGCCAATGGAAATGGTACTGGAGTATTTGCATACAATAACCCAACTCAGACAGTAACAATTACAATTCAATCGACCACTGCAAATTCCATGACTGGAAATTCAGAGGGTCATAAGTTCATGTATAACCAGGGTCTCACTATTGTTGGCACTGGTATTGGTACTACTACGGGTGGTGCCAGTGGAGATATCACTCAAGATAGTGGTAACGTTTCTGGTACGATGAATAGAAACGTTAATGTGTATCGTCCAAACTCTTCTGATAGCAATCCATATCCAACAACATTTACAGTTAGAATTAGAAATGCTGGTTGGGAACAATTCTTCCCTGGTGGTAATACTGCACCAACTGCTGCAGGAACATATTCATTTACTAATGGGTCAACTTATAACTTTACACCTCCCGCAACGGCAAGAGTAAAAGGTCGTTGGAATAGAATGGGTCTGTTCAACACTGGCACAGGTGCAAATGCTGCTCTTGATACTGGTTGGAACGATAGATTTACTTGCTACTACTTACCTCCACAAGGAACTTCACTGCCATATTCAACAACTGTTCCTGCCAATGGTGCAGGTTCGGGTGAACGTGGTAAAGCCATGTACACCAATGCTACAAGAAGTTCTTCTTATAATATTACTACACAAACAGGTTACGGAACTCCTTACTCTGACTTCAGTATGAGTTTCCAGGGTCGTCCTGGTGAAATGTATGTTGGTAATGGTAACCAGCAAGATGCTTTCCTGGACAGTATCTATCCATCTCTTAATTATGCATACTCTAGAGTTGGATACACTGACAAGAGAAACTATGCATCTGCATATGTAGGTTATGGTGAAGGTGTACGTGGTCTTATGTACAACTTATATGGTGGACGTTTTGTTAATCCTAGAGGTGTAAGAGGATTTGTCAGAAACTACCGCAATGGTAGAATGGATAATGCATATGCATTTGAAGCTGATTGTCGTAATGGTAATAATTCAAGTGCAGGTGGTCTTCCTGGATACATGGCAAACATGTATGCATATACAGGATACCAAGACGTAAGACAAGGTTCTAGATCAAACAACATGAGAGGTTTGAACATCTCTCAAAGAATTGGTACTAGTGTTGAAGATAGAGTTTATGGAACAACTGTAAACCAAGTTTATGGTGGTGTTATCTATACTAGAATGGATGGTGGTACAACTTCTACCATGCGTGGTTTGCAAGTTGGTTTCAACCTTCGTGGTTTGAACTGGAGAACTGGAGATAGAGATAGTGCAGGTAATATTCCTGCTAACGTTACTTCAGAACATTACGGTCTGTATGTTTACAACGAAGCAAGAAATTACTTCTCAGGTCGTGTTGGTATTGGCACAAACCCAGCATCTGGTATTCAACTTGATGTTACGGGCGAAATGCGTTGCCCAACAATTACCACTAATACTATTAGATTCCGCCAGACAGGATATGGTACAAACTCTGACCCATACGGTTTCAGATTTGTAACTCCATCTAGTAACGTTTCTAGATTAGAACTTCATCTTAATGATGACTCTAACGAAGAATTTGCAATCTATGGATATTCTTGTTCTGGATACGGTTGTGGAGAATGGTCAGGTAATAAGTATCACTACTTCAGATCAAATGGTGACGCATTCCACTCTGGAACTCTGACAAAAGGATCTGGTACATTCCGTATCCCACACCCACTTCCTTCACTCACAGAAACCAAAGATCTTGTTCACTCCTTTGTTGAGGGTCCACGCCCCGACCTGATTTATAGAAACAAGGTTGCACTTGTTAATGGAACTGCTACTGTCAACATTGATGAAGTTGTTGGTCTGACATCAGGTACATGGGAACTTCTCTGTAGAGATCCTCAAGTATTTGTTACTAACAACCAAGGATGGACATTAGTTCGTGCTACGGTTACCAATGCAGGTGTTATTACTATTGAAGCACAAGATCCTGCATGTACAGATACCATTGACTGGATGGTAGTTGCCGAACGTCAAGATGCTAAGATTAGAGAAGCAAATTGGACTGATGATGAAGGTAGAACTATTCTTGAACCAGATAAGTCACGTCCTGGAGATGACTATCCTGATTATGAATCTTTCCTTGCAGAAGAACCTGAGAATAAAGCACGTGTATTTGATGGTCAGGAAATCCTAGATCATGAAGATGAGATGGTTGAATAACCTTATAAATAATATGTCATGACTATTATACCATTCTATAGGAGGAAATAATGACAGTTACTGAAATGATTACTCGTTTTGAAAAGAATCTCAAAGAACTTGTTGAAGAGATTCGTGAACTTGATTCTACCTTGACAGCAAAAAAGGAAGAGTTCTTCCGTCTGCAAGGTGCCATTGAAGGTCTTAAGATGGCAAAAGACCAAGCAGGTGAGGGTGAGGTAGTCCTTGATTCTGGACAAGAAGAACTCATCTCACAGCATGTAGACGGTTGATAGATTAGTCCTCTGCTAAATAAGTAGAGGACTTTTTTTATGCGTATATATGGCGCAACCAGCAAGTAGAGCAGAACTAAAAGAGTATTGTTTGCGTAGATTGGGCAAACCAGTTCTGGAAATTAACGTTGATGATGATCAGATTGACGATCTAATTGATGACGCTAT
>Ga0213858_10000373_pt1 | contig 21562 bp, 18 predicted proteins | sample PICome_FD_160122 | JGI IMG/M metagenome (GOLD analysis project Ga0213858, IMG submission 160122) | Coastal seawater microbial communities near Pivers Island, North Carolina, United States - PICO245 | ecosystem: Environmental > Aquatic > Marine > Coastal | place: USA: North Carolina | collected... | reverse complement strand
TAGATCCCGTCAGCGGAAATACCACTCAGTTGTGGGCTGAATCTTCTCAGTATTTTGCAAAACTAAATTTATCGCCGTGTACCGCGCCACCCACACCCGTGGGTCCGGCCAATCAAACGTTTAATTCTGGGGCGACCATAGAGGACATTGAGGTCGATCCTATTGATGTAATCTGGTTTGCGACAGAATCAGATGCTTTGAGCAACATCAATCCACTGGCCGCAGGCACTGAATTGGTCGATGCTACGACTTATTATGCCATTCAGGTTGTGGATGGTTGCGCAAGCGCCCCTTTGGCCGTAACCATTACGATTAATGTTTTGGAAATTGGTCAATGGGAAAAGGGATCGATCATTTTGGCACCAAATCCAGGAATTGACTTAACGCGATTCACCTCAGAAACACCAATAAGTCAAATAGTTGTATTCAATCATTTGGGGCAGCGAGTTTATGCGTCTTTAATGAATGACCGTATGGGTGAGGTTTCACTTAATGGCTGGCCTGTGGGGGTTTATTTTATTCGATTTACAGACGAAGCCGGAAGGCGTCAGACCATACAGTTATTGAAACACTAAGGGTCGAGTAGCGCTGAAACTACTGTCTTTATGCCTTTAAATAGGGTGTAGATCGTTGTCGCAACACCGATAATTCCCAGTGGCAATAAAAGATAAATGGGTAAGACGCTTTTGTTGATAAAAGCAAAGGTCAGGACATAAGTTGTGACGATAAGGAGCACTAGGGCAGCCCCCAGAATCTTCAGTCCTTTTATGAGCCTTTGTTTTTTATTCATTTAACAGCGTTTAAAGCAGCTCTAACACTTCCGTGTGTTTCGAGTAATGCTTGTGCTTGTTCTCGATTAAGCCCGCTCATTTCCATAAGCATTTCGATGCCTCGTTTGACGAGTTTATTGTTGCTCAATTGCATATCCACCATTTTATTGCCTTTTACCCTTTGAAGTTGGATCATGGTAGAGGTTGAAATCATATTCAAAATCAGCTTTTGTGCCGTTCCTGCTTTAAGCCGCGTACTTCCAGTAACAAATTCTGGGCCTACGTCCACAGCAATGGTCAATTCTGCGGCTGTTGCTAGCGCACTGTCGGCATTGCAGGTTATTGCTGCAGTCGCCACGCCGTTTTTACGACATTCTTCGATTCCCGAAACCACATAGGGCGTGCTGCCAGAGGCCGCTATTCCGATTACGATGTCGTTTTTGGTGATTTTATGCTCCTGTAAATCGAGCCAAGCTCGTTCTGGATCATCTTCGGCAAATTCAACCGCTTTACGTATGGCACCATCTCCCCCAGCGATGAGTCCTATGACAAGCTCATGGGAAACGCCAAAAGTAGGGGGGCACTCACTGGCATCGAGAATGCCTAATCGCCCACTGGTTCCTGCACCAATATAAAAGAGACGTCCTCCATTATTGAGGGCTTTGACCACACGATTTATGACATTTTCAATCTCAGGCAAGACCTGATGTATGGCCTCTGGAACCTTTCTGTCCTCCTGATTCATTAAGAGGATCAGCTCGGCAACTGACTTTTGTTCTAAGTCATCGTGAAGTGAATCGGATTCTGTAGTTTTTTTGACCGTCAAAATGCTTAATTATCAGTAATGAAGATACACAAAAGCGGGATTAAGCTGAAGCCTTGACGGTATAAATTATTCGACCACGACAAATCCCTTGTACTCCTGGACTATGGCAAAATATCCCAAAGCATAATTATCTGGATCATTCACGTTGTTGTAATTGTCGTTGTTGTTGATGTCTGTGGCGTTGATCAAATTACCGCGAACTGAGACTGCCGGGGTCGCAAAAGGACCGAACCCACCTTCACTTTGTTCACGCAACAAATTCATGTAATTAAAAAAATCACGATCGATTCCCATAATACTCACCGTGAGCGTATCGCCGGGGTTGAATTGTTCGTCGTAGAAATATGAGAATTCGAATTGCTGACCATCATAGAAAACATCTTCAGAGGCAAAAAAATCATCATTACCGTAATCAAATAAATAATAATCCTCTCGACCACCAATATCGGAGTAGCGCACCAGAAGCTCGGTTACATCCCCTGAAAATAAACTCCCGTCGCCTATGGTTAACTGATCAATGGGAACAGAATACTGCATAAGCGATTCGGCTACATAAAATTCACCCTGATAATTGATTTGTAAAAACCAGCGATCACGCGCCAGTTCTTCGGTTGAAAAAAATTGCTGATATATCCCTGATCCTGGTTCTGTTTCATCCAGGACTTGGTCTGTATTATTTCCTGGATTATCCAAATTACTCATGGTAATTTGGTCCACAGAAACTGGCGATATTTCTCCAAAGAAATCACTGGTTTGACGTATGGATACAGTAACGAGGGTCGAACTAATTGTCGTGTCAATGCGTATAAGTGCGTCAACAATGAGTTTGGGTTCTTGATTAGGCAACTCGACGGTAATCACCTCCTGACATGAAGACCAGATTAGAGATAGAACAGATAATATGATTAATAATCGCTTCATGATTTAGAATTTAAAGTTATAGGTAACCGCAGGGACGAGTCCAAAAATAGAGGTGCGCACTGCCTCGTTTACTCCAGTATCTGCATTTTGTCTAAAATTAATTGATGCAGCATTTTGCCTGTTGTAAAGATTGTAAATACTAAAGACCCATTCGCTTTGGTACACTCTGTTTGGCTTGCGTTTTGGGCGATAAGTCGCCGAAATATCCAAACGGTGATAATCGGGTAATCTTTGTTGGTTGCGCAAACCATAGAACGGAACGACTACATTTTGAAAATCAAATTGGCCAATAGGATAATTTGTAGGTAGACCGGTTTGATAAATAAAATTACCATTGATCTTCCATGATGAATTAATGGTGTATGAGCCGAAAATAGAAAGATCATGAGGTTTATCGTAAGGGGTGTTGTACCATTGGCCATTGTTGATCCCAATTTCATTTTCATTACGCGGCGCTGTCTTTTGCTGGCTTTTAGACAAGGTGTAAGCCAACCAGCCTTGAAAATCGCCTTTGTTTTTTCGCAATAAAAACTCCAACCCATACGCTCGGGCGTCACCATCCAAAATAACCTGTTCTATGGCGTTATTGGCCACTAGGTTGGCTCCATCGATATAATCAATGCGGTGAGCGACATCCTTGTAATAGGCCTCGACCTCGATTGAATAATTGCGGTCATCTATGGTGCTGAATACCCCTATGGCATACTGATCGAGCCTTTGTGGCTGTACGTAAGGTCCACTGGGAGTCCAGACATCCAATGGTGTCGGGCTACTGGTATTGGACAACAAATGGAGGTATTGAGACAACTTGGTATAACTTGCTTTAATGGATAAATCGTCACTCAAGGTATAGGACGCGGCAATGCGCGGCTCGAGATTGCTGTAGGTTTTCAATCGTTCCCATCGGCCTAGTCTTATGGTTTCAGTTGGATCTGCTTCCTGATAAATCAATAAAAACGGGTCAAATGTAACTGGGGCGTCGTTGGCATATAGATTGAACTCGTCCTGACCAAAACGAATGAAATGACTGCCGCGTAGTCCTATCTCAGCACGCAGATCATCACTAATGCCCCATTCTAAATCGACATACAATGCAGCTTCGTTGGCGTATTTTTGGGTGAGTTGGTCCTCGACGATGCCAGAATCAGGTCGATTGGGGATGATTTTACCTGGATTGAATCCGTAGTAGATGTTTTGCAGGCCATAGTTCAACTGAAAATCCTTGCTCAAATAATGGTTGAAGTCGTATTTGAGATTGAAATTTTCAATGCCTGAATCCCATTTAAAGCCTACAAAATCCAGCTCCAAACCATAATAATAGTTTGAGTAAATCAAAGACAAGTTAGAGAACAGTTTGTCCGAAAAATTGTGGTTCCACCTAAAGTTAAATACGGCATTGCCATAACTGTTGATAAAACTGTCTTGTATGCCAAAGTAATCACGACCAAAATAACCCGATAAATACAGGCTGTTACGCTCATCTAACTTATAATTGATCTTGGTATTTAAGTCGTAGAAATAAGCGGTGTTATCGATATCAAATAATGGCAGGAATAAATGCGCGTAAGATCCTCGACCACCGACCAAAAAAGCCGCTTGATTTTCTTTGATGGGACCCTCAATAAGCAGGCGACTGGCCACTGCGCCAATGCCGCCACTCATTTTTAAATTTTTGCTGTTCCCTTCCTTTTGGTAGATGTCCAGCACTGAAGACACTCGCCCGCCATAACGCGCGGGAATACTGCCTTTATACAATTTAAGATCCTTTATGGCATCGGGGTTAAACACCGAGAAAAACCCAAATAAATGCGAGGAATTGAAGATGGTCGCCTCGTCCAACAAGATCAAATTTTGATCGGCTGCTCCGCCACGAACGTTAAAGCCAGAAGCTCCCTCGCCAGCATTACTTACTCCGGGTAACAACAAAAGTGATTTGATGACGTCTGCCTCACCAAGAACCACAGGAATGTTTTTTATGGTTTGAGCCGTTAAGGCATTGACGCTCATCTGTGGGGTGGCTATGTCCAAAGCTTCGACGTCGGTCTTGATGACGACCTCCTCTAATTGCTCTGCGTTTTCCGCCAATTCAATGTCTTGTGTTATGGACGCGGTCAATTCAATTGATTTGGCCAGAGAGGCATACCCTAACGTACTGTAAAGGAATTCATAACGTCCTTTTGGTAGAGTAATTGAGTAAAACCCGTAGGCATTGGTGATGACCCCGGCACGAAGTTCTGGAATCAAAACATTGACCCCAATTAGGGTTTCTCCCGTATTTTGGTCAGAGACAACCCCACTAATGGTGAATTCCTCTTGGTCTTGACTCAATCCATGGATTGAACATAAGTTCAAAAACAATAAGGCGACAAGCGTGAGCGGCTTTAAGCCAAGTGATCTGATCTTTGTCAGACAATGATAATTGCGATTCATGTTAAGTGCATATGGGCCATTAGATTCCTTTTAGTATTTGGTTAAAGGTTAGGCTGCACTGCATTTCCTTAGAGACGGCCTCAGTGTCAGGAGCGTAATATCCATGAATTTTTGCCGGTCTGCCTTGTACTTGATTGAGCTCGCTTACGATGGTTTGCTCTTGTGCGATTAAAGCCTCTGCGATTGGTTTGAAATGGTCGCTTAGGTTTTGATCGTCTTCTTGTTGAGTAAGCGCCTCAGCCCAGTACATGGCTAAGTAGAAATGACTTCCTCTATTGTCCAGTTCATTGACCTTTCTAGAGGGAGATTTTTGGTTGTCTAATAATTTTTCTGTGGCCTTATCCAGGGACTCAGATAAAACGATGGCCATTTGGTTGTTGTTTTTCTCTCCTAGGTGTTGCAGAGAAACCGCCAAAGCCAGGAATTCGCCCAGAGAGTCCCATCGAAGGTGATTTTCGGAGGTAAATTGAGCGACGTGTTTTGGCGCTGAACCACCGGCACCGGTCTCGAAGAGGCCGCCTCCATTCATCAGCGGTACAATCGACAACATTTTTGCACTGGTGCCCAATTCTAAAATAGGAAACAAATCAGTGAGATAGTCACGCAAAACATTTCCAGTAACCGATATGGTATTTTCACCAGCAGCCATGCGTTTGAGGGTATATTCGGTAGCTTCTGTAGGCGGCAATACCTCTATGATCAGGCCTTCAGTGTCGTGATCTTTTAGATAGGTCGTGACCTTTTTAATCAGTTCTCGATCATGGGCCCGATCTTGGTTCAACCAGAATACTGCAGGCCAATTTGTGGCTCTGGCTCGAGCTACGGCAAGTTTTACCCAATCCTGTATTGGAGCATCTTTAACCTGGCACATGCGGAAAATATCCCCTGTAGCCACCTCAAATGAAAAGATGACTGCTCCGTTTTGATCCTCTACGTGCAAGACGCCAGAGCTTTGGATTTCAAAAGTTTTGTCATGAGAGCCATATTCTTCTGCCTTTTGAGCCATAAGCCCTACATTGGGCACTGTCCCCATTGTGGTCGGGTCAAAGGCGCCATTGGCTTTGCAAAAATCGATGGTCGCTTGATAAACTCCAGCATAAGAACTGTCTGGAATAATGGCTTTGGTGTCCTGTACATCACCATTTTTATCCCACATTTGGCCTGAATTTCGGATCATCGCGGGCATTGAAGCATCGATGATCACATCACTCGGTACGTGGAGATTTGTGATGCCCTGATCGCTATTGACCATTGCCAAATCTGGACGTTGATCTAAACATGACTCGATGCTTCGTTCAATGGCGAGTTTTTCATCCTCTGGTAAGCTTTGAATTTTGGCGATTAAGTCACCAAACCCATTGTTTACATTGACGTTCAGTTTTTCGAATGTCTCACCATGGGCCTCAAAGACGGGCTTAAAAAAGGCCTTTACGGCATGTCCAAAAATGATGGGGTCACTGACTTTCATCATGGTGGCTTTCATGTGGAGTGAAAGCAATAATTGCTCTTTACCGGCCTGCTCAATGGCGTGATTTAAGAACTGGGTTAGGGCGGTCTTTTCCATTATTGAGGCATCCACGATCTCTCCTGTGATTACTTCAATTTTATCCTTAAGTACGCTCACTTGGCCATCTGGAGTATGTAGAGATATCTTGAGCGTGTTATTTGAATCAAAAGTTTTTGACTTTTCATTGTGAAAAAAATCACCCTGTGTCATGGTTGTCACATGAGTTTTTGACTCCTTTTGCCAAGCGCCCATCTTATGGGGGTGCTTTTTGGCGAAGTTTTTAACCGCCTTAGGGGCGCGACGATCGCTATTGCCCTCTCTCAGAACAGGATTAACCGCACTTCCTTTGATTTTATCGTAGGCCGCTTTAATCTGCTTTTCCTCATCATTTTGTGGTTTGTGCGGATAGTCAGGTAGGGCATACCCTTTGTTTTGTAATTCTTGGATGGCACTCAAAAGCTGTGGCATTGAGGCACTTATGTTGGGCAGTTTAATGATGTTTGCCTCGGGTTTCTTCGCAAGTTCACCGAGCATTTGTAGCGCGTCTGAGGTTTTTTGATCCTCATTGAGATGGTCATTAAAATTGGCCAAAATACGCCCTGCCAAAGAAATATCGGCAGTACGAATCTCTATGCCCGCCAATTTTGTGAATTTTTCGACGATTGGCAAAAGTGAATGAGTGGCCAAAAAAGGCGCTTCGTCGGTAATGGTATAATAGATGTTTGGGTTTGAATTCATCATATCTGAGATTAGGCGATTTTCCCGATTTAACAAGGGCCTGCAAATATAATGAATCGACGCTTAGCGTTCAAAAAAACTGGGCCCAATAGCACTTAATCTAATTGGAGGGACCGTCTATTTTGTCGCCCACCTTTGAGCGACCTCTGGCGACTTTCTAGGGGGCAAAAACAAGAAAAGCCATATCATCGTACGAATACTTTGATATGGCTCCTTGTGAGTCTAGCCGTTACCAATTAACTTTTACAGTTCGAGACGGGTTTATTAAACCCCCGTAATTGTGACTTGCTTTCTAAGCGACGCTCCTGTTGGGTGTTTGACTAAGCTCTGTGTTTCAGTCGTCTTTTTTCTCCACCGGCTTCATTGCTGAATATGGTGGATTTTAGCACAGTTGAAACGGTTTGGCTCGACTGGTCGTCTATCCATTCATTTCGTTACTCATCTGCATTGCTGCTTCTGAGTTCGGTAATGAACTTTTAGACTCCCGTTGTTGTCTTGCGCTTTGTAATTGTCTGTTGGTGCGAGCTTGCGCCCTATTGCTAGGCCACTTTTAGCGTGCCGCTCATTCCGTTTAGTCAACTATTTCTAGCTGTCTTCGGGTATGAACTTTGACATCACCGCGACCGTACTATTGCTAGTAGGTCTTGCTCGGCAACCTTCAGTGTTGATCAATTACTTATGGACCTTAATCGCCCTTTAGGAACCGACTCACCTTCCTGTAAGAAGACCAAAATCCCCTAGTGCAGAATTTAGCTTTTTACAGAAAGTATGTTTAAGAACGTTTCTTAACATCTCGGCGATAGTCTCGCTTTGATGGTTCTAAAGTACGCTCATTTTTTAATTGTGCAAATTACAGAGAGGGTTTAATAACAACATCTTTTGAACTGCTGTTATTAACAATTGTAAATAACAAAGGCAGCCTAAGGAATAGACTGCCTTTCAAAGACTTTAAAGCGTGTAAACTAGAATTTCTTTTCTTTAATTCTCGCTTTTTTACCGGTCAATTCTCTGAAGTAATAAATGCGTTTTCTACGCACACTTCCGCGTTTGTTGACCTCAATTTTTTGAAGTGCTGGTAAATTGATTGGGAAAATACGCTCTACACCAACCGTTCCAGACATTTTTCTAATGGTAAAAGTTTTTGAACTACCTGTTCCTTTTACCTGGATGACGACTCCGCGAAAAAACTGTGTTCTGGTTTTTTCACCTTCGCGAATTTCGTAGTAAACCGTAATGGTGTCTCCTGCAGAAAATTCGGGAAACTCTTTCTTAGTAACGAACTCGTCTTGAACAAATTTGATTAAAGATTCCATCGTTTGTGTATCTTGTTTAGTTTGCGCAACATTCACGTCTATCGCCAGAGGTTATCACAAATCGATGGCAAAAATAGTTAAAATTGCATCACCTGCAAGAAATAAATTAAAATAATTGAGGCTCGTCAAAGACAAATTATTGGCCTAATTCGGTCATTCTCCCTGATGCTTTTTCCACAAGTCTGGACGTCGAGATTGAGTGTGTTCGACCGCCTTATTTTCACGCCATTCCTCTATTTTGGATGCGTCTCCGCTGAGCAATATTTCTGGCACATGCCATCCTTTGTAATCGGCTGGCCGCGTATAAATGGGTGGCGCCAGCAAATCGTCTTGAAAGGAATCCGTGAGTGCGCTCGTTTCATTGCTTAAAACACCTGGAATTAATCTTATGACTGCATCACACAGGATGTTTGCCGCCAGTTCCCCGCCGCTAAGGACAAAATCGCCTACAGATACCTCTCGGGTGATGAAATGATCTCTTACGCGCTGATCAACGCCTTTATAATGACCACATAAAATGATTATGTTTTCTTTAAGGGACAGTTCGTTTGCGATTTTTTGATCAAATCGATTGCCATCAGGAGTCATATAAATGACCTCCTGATATTGCCGTTCTTCTTTTAAAGCACTTATGCACTTGTCAATGGGCTCAATCATCATCACCATTCCGGCACCACCCCCAAATTGATAATCGTCAATTTGTTTGTAGTTATTACTGCTGTAATCCCGCAGATTGTGAAAGTGAATCTCAACAAGGTCTTTTTCGATGGCCCGCTTGAGTATCGATGCTTCAAAAGGACTGCGCATTAGCTCTGGTAGAACAGTAATGATGTCGATACGCATAACAATGGTCTTTATTTAGGTCAATCAAATAATCCCACTTTAAATGCGGGTTTACTTTGCAAACTTAGAAATTAAAAATACAATGATGTCGAGATCATTGATCGCTGATGAGATTTTTATTTCTCTTTTCTCATATATATGGCTTATTTCATATCTTTAATTCCAAGACCAAAACAACTAACTCCATGAAAAGAAGATCATTTATTCAAAAGTCTGCGGCAGCCTCTGCAGCCTTCACTATAGTGCCCAGTTACGTCCTTGGCAAAACACACGTTCCACCCAGCGATACCCTTTATATCGGTGCAGTTGGTGTAGGAGGAAGAGGTGAGAGTGTCGTACGTGAATTATACGAAACCGGACGAGTCAAGTTCGTGGCCCTTTGTGATGTGGATGATCTTCGGGCTAAAAATTCTTATGAGGCTCATCCTGAGGCCAATCGCTATCGCGATTTTCGCCAAATGTACGATCGACACATCAATGATATGGATGCCGTCATGGTCGCTACACCAGACCATACCCATGCGACCATTGCGCTGCCTTTCATGCGTGAGAAAAAACATGCCTATGTTGAAAAACCCTTAACCCATAACATCAATGAAGCGAGACTTATGGCAGAAGTCGCCGCACAGATGGGAATTGTAACACAAATGGGTAATCAGGGCTCCTCGAGTGATGGCATTCGTTCGGCTCAAGAGTGGATTGAAGCTGGAGTTATCGGTAAGGTTAATCGGGTGGATTGTTGGACCAATCGTCCAGTATGGCCACAAGGATTTAAGCACATTACCACGGCAGATCCAATTCCTGTTACATTGGATTGGGATCTTTGGTTAGGTCCTGCAGCAATGCGACCATATAACAAAAACTATTTGCCGTTTAAGTGGCGTGGATTCTGGGATTTTGGTACCGGATCTATGGGTGATATGGGGTGTCATATTATGGAGACTCCATTCAAAACCTTAGGACTAAAATTCCCTTATGAGGCAGAAGCGAGTTGTACCACCATTTGGTCCAATGACTTTGTTGAGGCCAATTATCCTGAGGCCTGTCCACCGTCTTCCATTGTGCGTCTGAAGTTCAAAGATGAGCAACAACAAGACATTAGCTTGAATTGGTACGATGGAGGCATTATGCCAGATCTTCCCCCTGAACTCAAGGATGGTGAAATTCCAGGAGATGTCAGTGGCGGAAGCATTTTCCATGGAACTGACGGAATTATGGTAACGGATACCTATTCACGCAATCCACGTTTATTGCCCTCGGAACGCATGTTAGATTTTGTGCCACCAGAGGAGCGTCTCACTCGAGTCAAGACCTCACATGCCGGTAATTTTGTGGCGGCTTGTTTGGACGGGGGAGAGACTTCGTCGCCGTTTTCATACGCTGGGCCACTCACTGAAGCTGTACTTATGGGTAATCTCGCCATAAAAGGCTTCCAGTACAAGGTGCTCAAAGAAGGAAAAGGCCCAAATGATTGGTCACCATATAATTATCCTGGGCGTAAGACCATACTTTGGAATGGTGACGACATGCGGGTCACTAATTGGGATTATGCCAATAAATGGGTCAAAGGAACTTACCGAGAGGGCTGGACCTTATAAACCTAAGGACCATTTTCAAGCTCGAACCCTATCGCATTAATAATAAGTAAAGCGACGGGCTTCAGTAATGTATCGCGCCAATCGGATCACCTGATGGCTGTATCCATACTCGTTGTCGTACCAGACATAGACCACGGCGTTGTGACCATCTTTTCGGACAATGGTGGCGTGACTGTCATAAATGGACGGCGCTGAGGATCCCACAATGTCGCTCGAGACCAATTCATTATTCAGAGAATATTTGATTTGCTCTACCAAAGGCCCTTCAAGGGCACTTTTGATGATTAATTCATTCAGCGCACTTTCATCGGTGGCTTTCTCCAAATTCAAGTTCAGTATGGCTAAAGAGCCGTTTGGGACTGGAACCCTAATGGCACTTGAGGTCAATTTGCCATCAAAATGGGGGAGTGCCCGACTCACAGCTTGACCGGCACCCGTTTCAGTAATGACCATATTGAGTCCTGCCGCACGACCGCGGCGGTATTTTTTATGCATGTTGTCCACTAAATTTTGGTCATTGGTGTACGCGTGAATGGTTTCCAAATGGCCATTGACCACCCCTAGTGCGTCGTCGATGACTTTTAATACCGGTGTTATGGCATTTGTGGTGCAAGATGCTGCGGAGACTATGGTGGCTTTTTTAGGATTATGATCCAAATGATTTACCCCATAGACAATGTTCGGGATTCCTTTTCCTGGTGCAGTCAGTAAAACGCGTGCTGTTCCTTTTGCCTTCAAATGTCGACTTAAAGCCTCATGATCTCTAAATGCTCCAGTATTATCGATAACCAAGGCATTCTTTATCCCATAACTCGTGTAATCAACCTCCTCTGGATTGCTGGCAGAAATCATATGAACCGTAGTGCCATTAATGATCAAAGATTGATTGTTGAGGTCGGTGGATACTGTTCCCGGAAAATCTCCGTGCACCGAATCATATTGAAGTAAAGAGGCGCGTTTTCTTAAGGTGTCCTCATCGATATCACCACGAGTAACAATGGCACGCAGGCGCATCATATTACCGCTGCCTGTGCGGGTCATAAGTTCTCTGGCTACAAGGCGTCCAATTCGGCCAAACCCATACAAAACGATATCCTGAGGCACGATGGACTTTTGATTTTTTGCTTTTTTGAGTTTATGGCTCACAAAATCGATTGAACTTTGATCGGATTTGCCGCTCATTTGAAATTCATGGGTGAGTTTGCCAATATCGATTTTAGAAGGGGGTAGGTTGAGTTGGGAAATGGCTTTGGCCACATCGACCGTTTCGAAAATGGAAATAGACTTGCCAACAAAAGCACCGGCATACTCGTGTAAGTTCAGAATTTCACTGACGTTTCGGTCAATGAGTTGGTTGCGGAACAAAACCAATTCAATGCTCTGATCATACCATAAGTCACTGATGTATTTAATTAATTGAACCGTGGCGCGTCGTCGGTCCGTTTGAAAAGAAAGTTCTTTCTTGTAGGTCTGGTCGAAATTCATGTTAATGCTTGGTTAGATGTTGTTGAATTCGGGCACAAAATTAGATAACTAAAACGTTTTCGTAAAATAAATAATGACAAAAAAAAACCGCATACTCTAAGGCAGAGACATGCGGTGATGTTTAAGGGTTTGAGTCTGATGAATTAGAGGCTTAGCTGGGGCCACAGGGCCCATTATGACTCATGTTTTTGATCATTATCTAAACACTATGGCATTTTTTTCACCCCTCTTGTCATAGAAGGTAAGTTTCAGCGCCCTCATTGATTGTGACTCAACAATGCTGCGTGCCTGATCGATGTCCTCCACGTTTTGGTCATTAATCTGGGTGATGACTGCCCCCTCTAGAGAGAGGTTGTCGAGTTCTTGATTGTCGATTTTTGTTACAAGCACCCCAAATTCAAGATTACGCTGATTTAATTGTTCGGTGGTCAAGTTTTTGACTCTGAGCCCCAATTCGGAGATCGTATAGCTTTCTATTTTTCTCAAAACGACCTTTTTATTGAGTTCTTCACCATTGCGATTCAGGGTTACTGACACCACATCGTCGGGCCTTTTAGCATTGAGGTAACCTGTAAGATCTGAAAACTTATAAATGCTGACGCCATCTACGTTTTTAATGATGTCTCCCGGTTTTAATCCAGCAGCCTCGGCACCACTGTCTGCTTCGATGCCTGCCACATAAACACCTTGGGTGTCATCGATACCAAGCATTTGAGCGCGCCTTGCATCAAGTCCGTTACCTTGAATGCCCAAAAAGCCACGCTGAACATCTCCAAACTCAAGGAGGTCCTCAATAACTTTTCTCGCGGTATTTGAAGGTACAGCGAAAGAATACCCAACATATGAACCAGTTTCGCTCGTGATGGCCGTATTGATGCCTACGAGTTCTCCATTGGTATTGACTAGGGCTCCGCCACTATTGCCTCGATTCACCGCCGCATCGGTTTGAATGAACGACTGTGGATTGTTGTCGAATTCATTTAAGTCTCTCGCTTTGGCACTGATGATGCCCGCGGTTACCGTTGAGGTCAGATTAAATGGATTACCCACAGCCAAAACCCATTGACCGATTTTTACTGCATCAGAATCCGCAAAGGGCACATAGGGCAATGCCTCTTTGGCGTCTATTTTGAGCAGTGCTATGTCTGTTTTTGGGTCAGTCCCAATAATCTCGGCGGTAAAGGTTCGGTTATCGTTTAGGGTCACTTCGAGGTTACTCGCCCTTTCGATGACGTGATTGTTGGAAATGATATAGCCATCCGGACTGATGATGACGCCACTTCCTGTCCCGATCATCGCTCTGGGGGTACCCCCACCAAAAAATAATTCCATCATGTTGCTGGGTTGTCTTGACAGTGAAGTGTTTTTGACGTGGACTACCGCATTGACGGTCTTTTCTGCTGCGCCAGTAAAATCGGTCTCAAGCGTCTCGGGATTGATCGCGTTGAAGTTTGTGGGAACCACGTGAATTGGGTTGGTCATGGGTCCATAAACTGGCTGATTTTTCTCTTGGTATTGATCGTAAACATATAGACTGATTAAGGCGGTACACCCGCTGATAAATAGGGTTGAAAAAAATCGTTTCATATTCTTATTCTTTTAGGTTTTTAAAAATAACGTCCGAAGAATTTTTTCAATGTTAACAAAATTCTTAATTAACGATGATTTAACAAAGATTCAAAATGGACAAGCGCTTTTGGATTTATTACATTTGTAATTGTGGCTCTCGAGTTTTTTAAATACCACGGAACAGGTAACGACTTCATTGTTATGGATGATCGTCATGAGCAGTTTGAGTACCAGAACCAAAGTCTTATCCAAGATTTATGTGATCGGCATTTTGGTGTTGGTGCGGACGGTCTTATTTTGATACAAAATCAGGCTGGAGTGCATTTCAAAATGCGATACTTCAATGCAGACGGCCTGCCTGGCAGCATGTGTGGCAATGGCGGTCGATGCGCCGTGCATTTGGCCAAAGAATTGGGAATCATTGGCCAGGAGGGTGAATTTGAAGCGCCAGACGGCAGACATCATGCACGAATGATCAATGGCAAAATTTCGATCTCGATCAATGACGTGTCCGAGATTAAGCCTATGGAAATGGGTTTGTTTGTCGATACTGGTTCACCTCACGTTATTTGCTTTTATGAAGACATAGCGGACCTGGACGTCGATGAGATTGGACGTAAAATGCGTCAGGAGTTCAGTCAGCAAGGAGCAAACATTAATTTTGTGATGCAAAACCACGATGGATTCAAAATGCGGACCTACGAACGAGGGGTAGAGGCAGAAACCTTGTCTTGTGGGACTGGAGCCACGGCAGCAGCTGTTGCGATACTTGAAACTGGAAGGTCACAAGATTCATCTATTGAGTTAAATACCCGTGGCGGGCGTCTAGAGGTAGGGCTTCAGAAGCAAGGTTCGACTTATAAGAATGTATGGCTTACCGGACCAGTAGTACAGGTTTATCGTGGGTTTATAGGATGAATATAATTGGGAAACATATCGCGTTGAGGGCACTTGAACCTGAAGATTTGGATTATTTATATCACACGGAGAATCATCCAAATTTTTCTCTATTTGGCGAACCACACCCACCATACAGCAAATGGCTCTTAAAGGATTATATCGCTCAGGCCCATAAATCCATCTACGAGGTGCAACAAATTAGATTGGTTATCGAACATCGCAAGGACCACAAAGCCATTGGTTTAATTGACCTGTTTGACTTTGATCCGCGCAACAAAAGAGCTGCCTTGGGGGTGTTGATTTCTGATGACGACTACAGAAGAAAAGGTTTTGCGCGCCAGGCAGCCAAGCTTATGATTAAACACGCTTTTAGTGAATTAGGACTTCATCAGGTTTATGCCCTAGTGGCGAGTGACAATGACGCCAGTCGTGGACTTTTTGATTCTTTGAATTTTGAATCTTCAGGAGTTATAAAACAATGGTGGCGCAAGGACGCTGATGCCTATCAGGACATGTTGTTGTTTCAAACCTTTAAGCCCGAGTGAGATGAAACCCAAGCGTATCATCATTATGGCCCTTTCGGTCTCTATTTTGGGATTATTCTGTTATAAATCCTATCGGGTTTTGTGGGCGGTCAATGTAGCGTTGAACGCGCCTACGGTGGATGTTTATATCCCCTCAGATCCTGATTTTGGAATGCTCTTGACGGCAGTAGAACCCTATCTAAAACGACCTTCTGAATTTGTTCTTTTGGCTCAAATCAAACGATTAGACCAATATCCCAAGCCCGGACATTACGTTTTGAAACATGGGATGAGCAACTTAGCACTGATAGAGCAGCTTCGCAGCGCCAACGAGCCTATTGTTTTAAAGTTTAACAATCAAGAACGTCTTGAGGATCTGGTTGGAACCCTTTCGCGACAAATTGAACCCGATAGTTTGGAATTGCTCATGGCTTTTAAAAATCAAGAGTTTTTGACTAAAGCTCAAATGAATTCTGAAACGCTTTTAACGCTCTTTGTCCCCAATTCCTACGAAGTCTATTGGAATGTCAGTGCGGAAGGTATTGGTCAACGTATGTTAACTGAATACCGCGCTTTTTGGAATGCTGATCGATTAGAAAAGGCCAAAGCCATTAACTTGACGCCCACCCAAGTGGTAATATTGGCCTCAATCGTTCAAAAAGAGTCTGTAAAACCCTCAGAGCGCCCAATTATCGCGGGGGTTTACTTGAATCGATTAAGACGAAACATGCCCTTACAAGCAGATCCCACGGTAATTTTCGCCAAGAAAAAAATGGAAAATGATTACCAGCAGATCATCAGGCGGGTTCTTTACAAAGATTTGACTTTGGATTCACCCTACAATACTTACAAGTATGCAGGTCTACCTCCCGGGCCAATCACCATGCCAGACATCAATTCGATCGATGCTGTTTTAAATGCAGAGCGTCATCGTTATCTTTATTTTGTGGCCGATCCAAATCGACCTGGATTTCATGATTTTTCTCGCTCCTTGTCTCAGCACAACAGGAAAAGAAGGGCATACATCAATTGGATTAAAAAACAGGGGATAAAGCGTTAGCGCTTAATCATCTTCCAAGCCATCCTTGAGGCCATCCAACAGACCATTCTTTAGGCCATCGACCAAACCATCCACCAGAACAACCCATTTTTAGTTAAGTTACTGAATATAAGTTAATTGCATTTTTTACTAGTTTTGCAGGCCAATCTTAATTAACCTACGTTATGATTGACCTTAGACAACAAGGGCTGGCGTCCCACTGGCTCGTAGGCATCTTTGCCTGTGTTTTTGGGTTTATAGGAATCTCATGGTTCGATGACTCTGAGTCAAACATGTCGTCCTATGAAGACCCCTCACTTTGTTACCACGTTCCGCGTAAGGTCGATGATGTCAATCGTCCTAAAGGAAAACACAGTTTAGTGCTAGACGACTCTTTTGTGGCCTTTAAGGAAGCCGTTGGTTTTAAGGAGTCCGGTGGAAACTATCAGGCCGTCAATCGATTTGGCTATTTAGGCAAGTATCAGTTCCATATGAATACCCTCAAACTTCTGGGCGTAAAAGATCAGAAACGGTTCTTGAGTGATTCTGAACTTCAAGAAGAAGCGTTTTATTGGTACACGGCTCGCAATAAGTGGATCTTGAGAAAAGACCTCAAGCGCAGTGTGGGTCAAACCATCCACGGCATTCTGATTACTGAATCAGGTATTTTGGCGGCGGCGCATTTGGCCGGAGCAGGGAATGTAAAAAAGTTTCTTAGAAGTCAGGGCCAGTATCAATTTCAAGATGCCTTTGGGACCAGCATTCAGAACTATTTGAGCGCATTTGCCGACTACGACACGCGTGCTGTGCCGGCTCTGGATCAATGGGTGAGTTTATAAGTACTTCTAAAACCGCCGGATTCTGTGCGATGACTAATCGCTTTGAAACAAAAATATACACGGCCGTTTGTGCAAATCAACAGAATTCATTTTCCAGCGATCTATGGTCTTGGTTTGAATGAATTCATCGGCCTCACCAAGGTTACAGGCCACACATAGTTTTGTTTTTTTTGCCAAAGTTTGAATTAAGGCTTCCAGCATTTGATTGTTGCGATAAGGCGTTTCGATAAAAATTTGCGTTTGCTGTAATTGCTGAGACTGCTTCTCAAGCTGTTTTAATGTTCTTTTCCGATCTTGTTTATCGATGGGCAAATAACCGTGAAAAGCGAATTGTTGACCGTTTAAGCCACTGGCCATTAGTCCCAATAAAATCGATGACGGACCGACCATAGGAATCACTTGTATTCCATGTTCATGGGCCAGGCCTATAATTTCTGCACCCGGATCAGCGACTCCAGGACAGCCTGCATCACTAATGATTCCGAGATCGGCTCCTTCAAAACAAGGATCGATGAATTTCGGTAAATCTGTGGGATTAGTGAATTTATTAATGGTATTGATCTGAAGGTCAGATTGCTTTTTGTTCGGGCAGATGGACTTGATAAATTTACGCGCATTTTTTTCGTGTTCAACCACATAGTGATCGATGGAGTCAATCACCTTCGAAATGCTTAAGGGTAAAACATTATTGGGAGGAACTTCTCCCAGCGGGCACGGAATAAGATAAATACGTCCTCTATGCGACATCAAACCAAAGTGCTTAGTGTTGAATCAAAATTTTACCAATCTTTTGCAGCCCTTGCTCATGGTTGGTTTTTATTAGGTACAAACCGCTTGGCCAGGATTGGGTATCTATAGTGACCTTATTGTCTTGAGTTGTTTTTTCCTCTATGAGTTTTCCACTTAGGTCGAAAATCATGTAGCTGGTCAAATAATCGGATTTGAGGACAACATGATTGTTAGCGGGGTTTGGAATCAACTGTTGATTCAAAGAGAACTGATTCACATTTAAAACCACCTCAGGCTCGATTTTATAGACGATGCCATTAAAGGCGCAAACATAGAGTTCTCCATTTATATCCTCACCGAATGAAGCCCAATTCTCTCCAAAGCTTTGTTGGTAGACTAATTCGCCACTGCTGCTTTCAAGGACCCCCATATAGCCCGAGACAAAATCGGCAAAGAGATAATGGCCAACAAGAGGTGAGCTAAGAGCACCGCGATATACATAACCTCCGGTAATGCTGCTGCCCACATTATGAGGATAAACTGCAATAGGAAATTCCATGGTCGAAGGGTCCGCACAGTTGTTGGTGTTGTAGGTTGCATTTCCTTCATAACAGCGCCAGCCGTAATTGATTCCGGCTTCAGTGTAGGCCACCCGATTGATTTCTTCATAGGCATTTTGCCCTACATCGGCAATCCACAAGTCTCCATTATCTCGATCAAAAGTGAATTTCCAGGGATTTCGCAATCCGTAGGCCCAAATTTCCTGTGCTTCGGTGGTGCTCCCAAAAAACGGATTATCTGGCGGGATGCCATAATTTTGACCTCCTGAGGGATTGTCAATGTCTAATCTCAACATTTTGCCCAATAAACTGCTGTTATTTTGGCTAAAATTCTGAGGATCACCGCCACTGCCACCATCGCCCATGCCAATGTATAAATATCCATCAGGTCCAAATGCAATGCAACCGCCGTTGTGATTGCCATAGGGTTGACCAATACTCAAGATAGGGAGTTCGCTGTTTGGGTCTGCTAAATCAGGATCAAGGGCATCGACGCTAAAACGGGAAATTTGAGTGTCTCCATTTGGATCTGTATAGTTGACAAAAAAGTAGCCGTTGTTGGCATAATCAGGATGAAAGGCCAGGCCCAATAATCCGCGTTCACCACCGCTGGAAATGGACCCGCTTAAATTTAAAAAGGGGCTTGTGTTAACGCTGCCATCAGGATTTAAAATTTTAATCCGACCACCTTGTTCGACAATAAAAAGACGTTCATCTCCTGCGTGTTGAATGTTCAATGGTGCACTAAATCCTGAAGCAAAGGGACTTAGGTCAAATGATTGTGCCTGTAGTGTAGCACTAATCAAAAAGGTCAAAAAAGTCAAAAAGGTCAATCGAGGATTCATCTTAAAACGTATTAAATGAGACAAGCCACTGAATAGGGGTTAGCGTTATGGGTAAAGCTAGTTATTATTTTGTTCTAATTCACTAGAAATTACCTCGCACGCTCGATCAATGAGATCAAAGACATTGACAAATCCCGATGGACCACCGTAGTACGGATCTGGTACATCTACACCTTCACCTGGAAAAAGGGCGTCGAGCAAAAGACGTAGTTTTTTTTGATCCCCATCCGTTCGAGCAAGCGATTTGAGGTCGGTTAAATTGCTCTGATCCATGGCATAGATCAGATCGAATTCATCAAAAAATTCTGGTTTGAATTGCTGGGCTCGTTGGGTGCTGATGTCTAAACCTTTTTGTGAAGCGATGGAGATACTTCTCGGATCTGGAGGATTGCCCACATGCCAACCACCAGTACCTGCAGATTGAATGCTAAACCGCTCGGAATCAAGTTTTTGTTGCAAAATGCCCTCAGCCAGTGGTGAACGACATATATTGCCCAAACAGACCATCAGTATTTTTGTTTTTTCCATAAAAAATAAATCCCGAAGGCTCGGGATTTAGAGGGTTAATTTCTTGTTCAAGTCTTCCACGTATTTACGGAATTGCTTGTCTGTACTGGAAAGATTGTCTACTGTTTTGCAGGCGTGTAGCACCGTGGCGTGATCGCGTTGCCCAATCTGAGAACCGATGGAAGCCAATGAGGCTTTGGTAAATTTTTTCGCAAAAAACATCGCGAGCTGACGTGCCTGTACGATATGTCTTTTTCTGGTTTTTGACTGCAAGGTATCAACGTCCATTTGGAAGTATTCACTGACGACTTTCTGAATGTAATCAATGGAGACTTCACGTTTGGTGTGTTTGACGTAATTATCCACAATCTTTTTGGCCAAATCAATGGTGATTTCTCTTCGGTTAAATGAAGAGTGAGCGATTAGTGAGATAATGGCTCCTTCTAACTCACGAATGTTGGTTTTGATGTTGTTGGCCAAAAATTCTACGATATCTTCAGGCATTTCAACCCCGTCTCGATAAAGTTTATTTTTGATAATGGCAACCCTGGTTTCATAATCCGGATGGTTGAGTTCGGCAGAAAGGCCCCATTTAAAGCGAGAAAGCAGACGTTGTTCTATATCCATCATATCAACCGGTGCCTTATCACTGGTCAAAATAACTTGCTTGCCGTTTTGATGCAGATGATTAAAAATGTGGAAGAACACATCTTGCGTTCCTGCTTTTCCCGAAAGCAGCTGAATGTCATCGACAATCAATACATCAATGATTTGATAGAAATGGATGAAGTCGTTTCGATTATTTTTTTTGACCGATTCAATGTACTGCTGGGTAAATTTTTCTGCAGAAATGTACAGAACGGTCTTTTCTGGGTATTTTTCTTTGATTTCTACCCCTATGGCGTGGGCCAAATGGGTTTTACCCAAACCAACCCCTCCAAATATGAGTAAAGGGTTAAAGGAAGTGCCTCCAGGTTTATTGGCCACAGCATAACCGGCTGATCGGGCCAGACGATTTGAATCCCCTTCCAAAAAGTTCTCAAAACTGTAGTTCGGATTGAGTTGAGATTCAATTTTTACATTGCGAATCCCCGGAATTACAAAAGGATTTTTTAGTTCAGGGCTTTTGTGCTTTAATGGCACATCGACTTCCTGGCCTTTTAGTTGACCTCGATTCGCGCTTGGGATTTTTTCGGTGAACGGTTGCTTGTTGCCGTAAGTGTTTTCCATCTTGATGATGTACACCAGTTTGGCTTTGGTTCCTAGCTCACGTGTCAAAGAAACCTTGAGGAGTTTAACATAGTGCTCTTCAAGCCACTCGTAGAAGAATTTACTTGGCACTTGAATGCTGAGCGCATGGTCAACAAGTTTGACGGCTTTGATGGGTTCGAACCAGGTTTTGTACGCTTGCGATGAAATGTTGTCTTTGATAAAGGACAAGCAATTTCCCCAAACTGATTCCGCAGTTCTCCCCATGATTAATTAAAGCGTTTTATGTTGGTTAAAAAACAGAATGAAATTAGCGATCCGAGGACCCAGTGCTAACATTTTCTTAACAATACAAATATGTGAACAAAAAATCTAAAAAAAAAATAGAAAGCATATTAATTTTTAATTTT
>Ga0213858_10000372_pt1 | contig 21605 bp, 20 predicted proteins | sample PICome_FD_160122 | JGI IMG/M metagenome (GOLD analysis project Ga0213858, IMG submission 160122) | Coastal seawater microbial communities near Pivers Island, North Carolina, United States - PICO245 | ecosystem: Environmental > Aquatic > Marine > Coastal | place: USA: North Carolina | collected... | reverse complement strand
CAGGAGCGGGTAAACAAGTTCCTGGTATGGGTAGGTGAGGATAAGCCTGTGTCACATGTTACGGTAGAGTTATATAAGCAGTATGTGAATTCAGGTAAATGGTCAGAAAAAACCAAGAAGGAGTATGGGAGGGCTGTGCGAATATTTATGGCGTGGTGTGCGAAGAAAGGGTTTGGTGGACATGTTCAAGACTGGTACGTATCAACTAACCCATGTTTAAAAAGTCCCAAAAAAAAGACATATCATAAATTACCTGGTATTTTACGAGTGGATGAAGCAAGGGCGCTCTTAGAAGAGATAGACAAAAAGTATAAACCCGCCTTAGCGATTATGCTATTTACTGGAATTCGTCCAGAGATGGAGATGGCAACTCTGCGATACTCAGACATTCGTTGGGGTAAATCTATTGGACTAAAGGCAGAGCATACCAAGACAGGCAGAGAACGATGGGTAAAACCACCCGAAAACTTGTGGTCGTGGGTACCAAAGTCTAAGGGTTTAGTTATGCCGTCCTATAACGCACTTAACCTAGCGAGAAGGTGGGCATCCAGAAGGGTAGGCTTTAAGTATCCAGCCAATGGTGCCAGGCATTCCTTTGGCAGTTATGGATACTGGAAGTCATTTGAGTGGGCATTAGATACTATGGGGCATATGTCATCTGAGACATTTCTTAAGAACTATAAGAATAATCGGGTAGATGCGGAATCGTCTGCTGAATATTTCGGAATCTAAATTGTAGGAAATTGTGGCAACATTGTAGCAAATTGTATCAAATTCAGTTACACAAAATTTCGTGTTGCATTTTAAAACATTCTTTTTACTTTCTAAAACATGGAGGACAGGGAAAACTTGGATGAAAATCAGTGGAGGCAAGATGAAGCGTTTTCACTATTTGAGAGGTTAAAGCCATTAGTATCAGAATACTTTGATGACTGGATCATAACTGGTCGAAGGGCTGGCTGCGGAACAAAAGTAATAATCGGGGATTACAGTAAAAAGAAACCCGACATGAACCTACTAATGTCCAATGCCAAAAAATGGAAAACAAACTCCCTGGAAGATATTAACTAAATATCCCCCTGTATTTGTAAGATTATACGCAAAGGAGCGATCAGGCTCCCGCATGCACTGTGCCCTTAGTGACCAAGAGATAGCCATACGCGGATCTCTGCCACTGGATAAGGTCAAAGAAATATCCAAGCAGACATCTTGGGATGATATTAAAATTGGAGATGCGGAAAAGTTTTGCATTGGTTGCAATTTTGACCCTTTTAATTACCAGGATCGTAATAGAATATCCGCCTACTCAAAAAGATGCAGTTGGGCTTTCCTCAGAAGAAGCGATCATTGGAATACCACCTTTCTTCCACTTATAAAGATATTTCAAAATGCCCAGAACTCACAAAATTAAAACAGATGAGCTGGCGGTTGCCTTGAAGGAATTCGATGGTGACTACGAGAAAACTGCCGAGCATTTTGGCACAACCGCCAAGAAGATAAGGGAGAGAGTTTACCACGACCCCCAGCTTTACTCACTTTGGGTAAAAAACGGAGTTAAAGAAATGAAGCCCGATGGCATTGAGCTTCTCGAAAGACAGCATGAGTTTGATGACGAGAAGGGCAGTAGGCTCCTTCAAGCTTTAGACAAGAACTCTAGGTATGTTTTTAATAATGAGCTATCGAGCATCTTGACGAATCAAGACAATGTTCAAAAACTTAAAATATTTGAAGACTTTGATGATTCTGTAGGACTCCTCATGGCTGAAGCACTTCGTGTTACTCAAAAGGTAAATATTCGACAGAACATGAGTTTGTTTGAAGTAACAGAGGCTCTAAAGGATGCGCTAGATGAGGATGATATGGATCCTGAAGAAAGGATACTACAGACACGACTATTTCTGCAAGCTACGGAGCAACAAGGGAAGTTTTACGACCGATTACTTAAGGGCCTAGAATTCCAACTAAAATTAGCGAACGAAAAGGACAAGAGAGAGACAAAGAAAAAACCGGGATTCAGGCCATTAAAGGAGTTGAAGGATGCCGAAGAAGAAGAGTAAGGTTGACCACAAAATACTGCTTGAGAAGTTTGCCCCCGAGGAAGTAGTACTAGACCAAAGGGACACTAAGCCTTGGTTGCCTTCACTCACTAAGACTCAAAGGAAAATATTCGACGATCCATCTAAGTACATCCTTGCATATGGGGAGAGAGGCTCCGGAAAAACATACTCATTGGGTGGTCATAAGTTAGTCCGACACTGCTACGAGAACTTCAATGCCCTAGCATTAATCATAGTTGGTGTGCGATCACAGGCGACCATGGGTGGTGTTTGGCACAAGCTCCAGGTCGAAATATTACCCGAGTGGGTGGAGGGCATAGGATTAGTACACACAGATGAAAGACAAGACACTCAAAAGAATCTATATATAGATATAGAAAATCGATTCGGTGGGCACTCGAGGATATGCCTTATATCGATACCCTATGGTGCGTTTATTAAGGACAGGATAAAAGGTTTTGAGCCCAGCTTAATATTCGTTGATGAGCTTACGAACTTGGACACAGATGATTACTTCAATGCCGTAGTTCAGCAGTTGGGTAGACGACAGGGCATCCATGGACCACAGCAGTATTTGGCAGCCTGCAACCCCGATGGTCCTAGTCACTGGGTATACAAAAGGTTTTTTGAAGACCCCCTAGATGAGGATGGTAACTGGAATAATGACTACTCGGTTTACCATGTAAAGATTGAGGACAATATAGATAACCTACCGAAAGGTTACTATGATCGCATTCAGGAGGCTGTTAAGTCTGATCCGATTGAAGAGGCGAGGATGGTTCGAGGCGAATGGATAGATCGCCCGGCGGGGAATGCTATATTCGGTCCATACTTTAATAAACAACTACATGTAAGGGGAGATTCTAAAAATGGCATTATACCAAATCCAAACTATCCAATCTCCATAGGGTGGGACCCAGGCTCAGTTAATAACGCATGTATCTTCATGCAGGCACTCCCTGGGAAGGATAGAACGATATGGACGGTCTTCGATGAGTTTGTGACGATAAATAAAAAGATACCATACACGACCTTGATTCCATTGTTGATGAGAAAGATGTCGTACTGGAATAGAACCTTAGATCATAAGTTCAAGTACATCCACATATCAGATAACTCAGCATTTAATCAATTCAGGGCAAAGACTGGATCTTACGATGTTAAGGACATAGAAGAAATATCTAGGCAAAAAGCTGAGACATTTAACTTAGAGCCAATACGCATGAGAGCCGCCCCAAAGTTCAATGGGTCAGTGGAGTCGAGGGTAAGGATTACTATAGCTAAATTGCAATCAGAAGAATTTTTGGTTTCTGCTCAATGTACGGCAATCTGCAAGATGTTTCAGAATCTTATATGTGAGAAGCAGGGTAAGACATATGACCCTAATATTGCATTCAAACCTAGAAGAAGCATCTATGTTCATCCATTCGACGCGATGTCATATGTCCTTCTTCACTACAACTCCACAAACATTGAATCAGTTAATGTATCCAGGTCAGAAATCATTGAGATTGGGTCTTGACTTTTTGTAACACTAAAACAAATGTAACAGGTATGCGCATGGAATCATTAGTAAACTTCGATTTAGAGATGTATCCCGACATTTTAGATATGCTTGATGGCGTGTCTGTTGGGGATACGGTAACCGTATCTGGCTCGTTCCAGGTTAAAGAATTAACTGATAAACGCTTCAGTGCTTCATTCAATGATGAAGATGTCAGTATTACGAGAATTGGTGGAGATGATACCGAAGACGAAGACGATACGGACGAAGAAGAGCCCGAAGCAGAAGAAACTGCCGGGTGATTCAGAATACACAACATCTGCCTCCATACTTATGGATGCACATTATGTGCGTCTGCAAATCAAGAAGCGGTGGAATAAAACTAGGATAGATAGGTTATGTGGTTTTTTACGAATGAATTACGGAGAGTTAGCAAGTCTGCTACTTATTCCTCACAAAGAATTTATCCGAAAAATGTATTCCACGAAACCGTTAGATGGACCCCTATGCCTACTTTTAACAATCATTGAGAATAGGTATTTGTCGAATTACACGAAAGATACGATCAACAACTTATTTAATTTCAGCGATGGTAAATAGAGACATACTTAACAAATACGGATGCACGACCGAGAGGCTCCGTGAAATATTTACCGCCGAGAAAGACAATAAGGATCATGAGACTAGGCAGTACTTTCAAGACATAATCCAATCTAGGATACTTGAAGGAATCAGGGCGTGTGCTGAGCATGCAAAGTTGTATATGTCTGTTGATATGGCTTGGGATTCAATTCCAATCAATAAAGGAACCATTCCGTTATTACAGTATGCACAAGGGAAAATATCCGTAGAGCAATGTCATGATAAGCTCCAGGACCTAGGGATGGCTGATAAGTTCTGTGAGTATGATGACGAAGGGGACCTTAAAAGTATTAATGCCCTAAGGCTCTATGAAGTGTCTGTAAATATCATACGATCGTATGTCACTCGCCGTGTAGCGGCACAGGCAAGTAGGTTTTCAAATCTTTACCCATACTTTAAGTATGAGCCTAGATCCACTCAGTTAGCTGATAAGTTAAGGGCTGATGTGTTATCTCAGCGTGTAGAAATGATGACCGAGCAGTTTGGTTATCGCCACCAATTTGAGCAAATCATTAGGCAGATGTTTATGTATGGTCACTCTGTTGCCTTTCCGGATACCTCTTGGACGGAAGATGTGCAATGGAGGTACTCAAATGATCCACTCACTGGTGGTGAGGTTATGGAGTCATACTCGGAGAGGGCTGGGGTAAACTTTAAGACACCACACCCAACGCGAGTAATTAGGGATACATCAAGGCCCTTACATGATCTAAATACAAATCAAGGACCTGAGTGGATCGGATATTGGGATATTGTTCGTTACTCGGATATATATGGTAATCCAGCTACATGGAATTCTGATAAGATCAGTTACACTAACAGTCTGTCTACACTTTATAATACATACGCAGACTTCTTCGGCTACTATTTCCGTGATGACCTTGTGTTTCCACGCGTATCGGATCAGTATTCATTCCGTAATGAAAGGGTTGCCCAGACGGGAATATACGCCGGAGAAGACTTAGATAAGGGGCTATTTGTAACTCAAATGTGCATGAAGGTTAATCCGAAGCGTGATGGCTTAGGTGATTACCCGCACGATGTTTGGTTGAAATTCACTGTGGCATCCGACGAGACAGTACTCTATGCGGAGTACCTCCCATCGCTACCTGCCGTATATGGTGGTATAAATGAGAATGATGATCGCATGGCGAATATATCAGTCGCTCATGAAATCATGCCATACCAAGATCAGTTGACTAATATCTTAAACTCCATGCTCGAGCAAATGAAGATGAGTATGTTCAAGATATTTGCAATCGACCAGGATGCACTAGATGACGATGTAAAGGAATACATTAAGAATGCGTTGGCAGACGACACATTTTACTCTAAGCCAAAAGCTCTGTTTTATTCCGGTCAAAAAGCAGCGGACTTAGGTATTAATAATCACGACTTTATAAAGGTCGTTGATGTACAGAAGGAACTTTCCGCAGGGGTGAACCAATCCATCCAGGCTATCCTCCAACTCCTAAATCTCGTTGAGCGTTTGCTGATCCTATCTCCGCAAGAGTTGGGACAGCCCGCTCCTCGAGAAATTTCCGCAACTGAGGTAGCAGAGATTAGTAATACAACCAATGCGATCTACTCTTTTATATCTGAAGGTATTGATGATATGAGAGCGGCAATGAAAAAGGTGCTATATGAACATTTAGTTACATGCTCTAATGATAATTTCATAGTTCCAGTAAAAGGTAGGTACTCGGAGGGAGTAATTAGGGATGCTGGTTTTGATGTGGAGACGACCGGAGATGAATCTGCGACCAAAAGAAATATCATCGGTAGTCCAAGCAATTTAATATATGAATATTTATTTAGCGGACGAGATGGTGCGGAGCGAGCAAGAGACACTCAGTCTGCACAAGTATTAGGTCAATTACTCATGCAAATGCTTCAAGTTCCAGATATGGCAAAAGCATTAGGCAAAGAAAGAGTATTCAATATGTTTAACGAAATCTTCCGCATGTCTGGCGCTCATGATCTCAAGCTAGAGACTGATGAGATGGATGAGCAGGATGATATGTCCAATGTAGGCAATGAGCAATTTATCACCGAACTTAGGAAGCAGTGGCCACAGGTAATGCAGGTACTTCAAGCCGTTATGCAACAAATGCAAGGACCACCACCAGGTGCACCCCCTCCTGGTGGGCAACCTCCACCCCCGGGCGCTCCTCCTATGGAACCTAACCAACAACCCATGACATCACCCCAACAACAAGTCCAGTTATCATGAGCGAAGAAGAAAACCCTGAGGAAGCAGAAGCAAGAAAAGAGCAAGAGCAAGTAGATAGAGCAAAAGAAGAAGCAGTCCCAAATGCTTTATATAAAACGCTATTTGATGTTGCTGAAGAGGTGGAAAGTGATGAGGATACTTACGAGTATAAACCTCCAGTAGAACTCAATGAAGCAGTTCAGACACTCGATGACTCACCCGAGCAAGCGGAGGACGAGCCTGCTCCTGAAGCAAAAGAGGAGCCAAAGAAAGCTGAGCCTAAGAAAAAGAAATTAAGGAAAGTAGTAGACCCTGATATTCCAGAAGATGTACTAAAGCAACCTGCGTTTAACCAGAGGCAGGACGAGGATACATATAGACCTTCCGATGAAGACGTGGAATTCATGAATGAACTCATCCCGGAAGAGAAGGTTGTGTACGAGAAGATACTATACGCCGATAATCGAATTGGAGGGGAGTACAAGGGTAAGGCCAAGCAATTCAAGGAGTTCTTTAAAAAGAATAAAGAGTTCGTAGATAAAAGAATGTCCGAGGACGATTTTTATGATCCATCATCTGATGATGATTACAGAAAGTTCGTAGAAAAAAATAAACCCAAGTTTAACAGGGTTGATGAGGATAAGGTATACAGGGAGATGATTCTAGAGGAGGCTGACCGAAGGATCAATAGGAAGACTACCGAAAAAATATCCCAACTAGAGCGACAGTTAAGAAAACAGCAGACAATGCCTAGAATTAACCAGGCAAAAGCTATGTTCAGAAAAACTGCTCAAGGCATGATACCCAAGGATGTAAACGAGAAGATCGTATCTAGTGAGAATGGCCTTAAGGAGTTCGCAGAGAATAATCCTTTAGAATATCAGATTTTAGAGAGAAATACTCAGGAGATGCTTCAATATAGTGATGCCCTTACTGATATATTCCTTGACCCAGACATTGACATTGATGTCGAAAATAATCCAACGCACAAACATCTTAACGAATGGATTAATACTCAGCAGGATCAATTTATAAAAACCGGGCAAACCCAGCTTGAGGACGGAAGAACTTTTATGAGGAGGGAGCGATACTACCAGTTGCCTGAAAATAAAAGATCAGAATATTATACCTGGGATGATAATGCTATTTTAAATCTCCTTGCATTTACATTCAGGGATCGCATGCAGGCAGAGCTTGAAAACCATAGACAAGCTATGGAAAAAGCTGGATACCGAAAAGTTGAAGGGCAACAACCTCAACCACAACAGCCTCAACCACAACAAGTTGAGAAACCTCCTGTCCTTAACCCATCTCCAAGGCAAGGTAGCTCCGTTGAGTCTAAGCAGGCACAGAAGCCACAGAATGCCTTATTAAATACATTGGGTTTGTAGATCCAAAAACATAGTTTTAGTTTGGCGTGTAAAAAGCACCCTAAATCTCAAAATCAATAAAAAACACACTTTTTTTCCCGTAATTATGATTTAGCTACCACTTCTGTTATTATCAATGTGTAACACGATATTTCGTATAACACTAACCAATATATATAATAACAATGGCGACTAACTCATCACTAGATACTCCTAGCGCATCATCTGCGAGTTCTCTCGTAAAAGATCCAGCGGGAGCAAACTTCACAACCGCAAATGTCGCTCGTATCATCAAAGTTGATGATTCAACGGGCTGTACTCTCACGAACGCATCAATCAAGGGTTTAACCCCTGCTGAGTTCGAAGGTCTTTCCAATAAGGAAATCGATCTTGCTCGCGTGATTGCAAGTTCCGCTGAAGCTCAAGTATTGGGCGTTCGTCAGCGCGGGTTAGTAGATTTACTCAATAGCTCAATCACTAATATTAAGCCTCTTATCAATAAGGTTAATGTTGCTGAGCAATCAATCATTCTTCCGTACATTCAACGCCGTCAGCGTTCCATTCTAAACAGTGGTTACTTTGCTATTGAAGCTGGTGTTGCAGCTGATGGTGATTCTCCAATCGACACTAACTCTGGTTATTCACTGGGTGTTTCCGACTGGGAGGTTACTGTTAACCTTGGTGCATCAGACTGGGCAACCCCAATCGATCACATCGAGCGCTACTTCCTTACTGGAGGATTTGTAATTTGTAACTGGTGGGATTCAGCGGGAACAAATGAGCCAATCGAGGTTCAGTTCCAGATCATTGGTGCCGTTGATGCAACCGCCGGAGATATTCAAAAGGCAAGAGTAACACTCCGCCCAGTAGGTAAAGCAATCAAGTCCACCTACGCATCTTCCGATGCTTGGAATGGTACGAGTGATGCAACTCAGGCAGCGTTGGCAGATCAGTATAAACCAACTTATGGTGTCGTACAAACGATCGCTAACAATGTTAATGACTTTGAAGCATGGTGTCAGAACCAACCAACCGACTTGAGCGTAAAGATCATCGTCAACTGGTTGCAAACCACTCGTGAGTCCAGAACCATCGACCAGGCATATAAGGAAACATTGTCCAAAATCATGAACGGCGAGGTCAATAGCTACCTCAAATCCATGGTTTACACTCCGCTTTCCGAGCAAAACAAAATTGCTGCTCAAGCAAGTCAGGATCAATGGTTGCGCTCTACATGGTTCAATCAGCCAATCAATGAGAATCAAACTCCAGAGAAGTACATGCAGTTGCCTGCAGTAACTGACCCCGAGGATTCTACCTGCACACTTGAGTACAAATCCAATGCTTTAGGTATTAAAGCTCTTTTGGCTGAGTCCAATCGTGTAAAATCCAAAAAAGGTGGCGTTTACACCATCGAGGATCTCCAGTCCGATGTTTACTACCTTAAACGCAATCGCGAGCAAGACGGATCAAGCATCAGCGTAGTTGATGTAATGACCGACCGCCAAACTTACAATCAACTCTTTGAGGTATTTAATAAATACTATCAAGGTCGCTATGGTTGGGGATTGGATCGCAATGCTCAAATCAATCAGCAGATCACGCACAATGGCATCTTGTTATTCAACTACTCGATGTTTGATCTTCCTGAAGTTGGTTGTCAGCTTGCCGTATTCCACGATCCTTACTTTGACGACATGATTAACCATGGTTCTAACCTCTTTGGTGGAGCTGGTTTTGCCGGAGAAGAAGATGGAGAGAATGCGATCAGTAGTGATGGTAGTCGTTCCGATCAACCTGTATTTGGCGCTGGAACCTCGCTTAGTGGTCAGTACTCAAAGGTTATGCGCACTATGTGGTTCATTGACTGGTCTGATGTAAAAATCGGTATCGCTGGAACCAATAGTGTGACTCGTAAATGGCCAAAGCCTGAAGTGATGGAAGCATACAAATGTCGCATGGCCCACAAGGAAACTGAGTACTCACTCCGTTCCACCAAGTGGACCACGATGATGGATGTTCCTGCTCGTCACTTAATTGTAGAAAACTTTGACATCAACCCAACAGCTGGTGTTTCTGCTTTCTCAATCTACATCTCTTAACAATTAAAATAAGACCCTTCTCCTTCCCTCTGCGTAGCGGGGGGAAGGGGCGGGGTTTTCTTCTATATGAAGTATTTGTTTTTTAAGGACATTTCCCAGGACTATGGCGCTCAGATAGATAAAGTTAAAGTAGGAGCTTTATGGATGGGCGTTGGTATGTATGAGGATTCTGACGCTAAAAAAATATTAAAGAAGCACAAAGGATTGGTTACTGAAATCGATCAGGCACAATATGATTCTTTAAAAAAAAAGACATCAGTGGTGGAGCGAGTATTCAGGACGCAACCCCAAGACGCGAGCAGAGATCCCAATGCAGTGTATGCGGAAGAAAACAAGTCGCGTACATCTCCTGACGCAGAAGAGCTACTCTCTGTTGGCGAGGCTATTGTGGAGGATCCATTAGACGGGAAAGACTGATGGATAAGAATTCTGCGTATGGATTAGTAGGTACTGTATTTAGCTTTACCCTAGATACGGTGCATTTAGTTGCTGCAACGATTTGCGCAATATTGACGGCTATCCACATGGGTGTTAGTATTTACCAAAAGGTAAAAGGTAAGGAGGATAAGGATTGAATACTGTTAATTACAATAATAATGGTGCGATAACAGACGCATCATATCTTGGTGTAGATAATAATCGCTTAGTAGTAACAAATCGCCCGAGGAATCCAGGTACATTTAATGTAACCACCACGGATGCTTATACTGCGCTACCCGCAAATCGTGCTACTAGCTTTAGGTTAAATAATTATACAGGCAAAATGGTCGGTATAAGAAGGAGGCACAAAAAGATTGTAATTGATGATTTTAATGACCAAGACAACTCGGAATGGAACACCGAGAATGGAGAAATGTCCTATGCAACCGCTATTGAAGGTAAAAGTGCGGTATCTATAACTGGAACCGTTACTAAACCCTTTGATCATCAAATAACCCATGGCTCCGAGATACATGTTTCATTAATAACTCCACATGATGGAGCATCGAGCGTCAGTATATATGATAACGACGGTAGGCCAGCGGATGAAAGTGCGTTCTCGATCAACTTAAATAATTATATTACTCCAGGCAGTTTCGCTAAATTAATAATAAAGCTAGAGGTAGATGACAGTCTTGCGAGTTGCTATATTGAGAATATAAACGGGGAAAGGTCTACTGCATTTGAGGGCGTTGCGGGCATTTTTGGGTCTGGCGATATGACCTTTAGCGTTATATCGATAACTTCAGAAAACGAACTAACAGTAGACCCAATTATTTTATTTAGCAGGGTATATAACCCGCAGGAAATTCTAATTAGCAGTTCGTCGTTCAATTTTCCGTGCGATGAGTACCTTTCGGAGTATGAAGTAGTTAATCTAGGTAGTGATCCCATGAATTACTCAGATAATACAGACACTATAGTCTTAACTGGGCTGTATGCGACATGAGTGGGATAGATACCGGGAGCATTCCCTCTAAACAGCAATACATCAGCTTTGTAGAGGGCTCATCAAATACCGTCCCAGACGAGTCATCATACCCGCTTCATGTATTGTCGGGAGATCACAATCTAAATAATATAATGGGGGGAGACCCCACCGATGGCTACACTCCATGGATCACTGATATATTAGTTTATCCCAGTTACGAGTATTGGGAGACACAACTTCAGGATGAGCGGATCAGGCCATATATAGATTTATCTATTTCCGATTACAATACCGTTAGGATACCATCAGCGATACATGGCTATAATGTTTATGCAGATGGAGGGATATTTTATGAGAATGTAACCATTCATGGATCACTCAATGTAAGCGGTCAACTGTTTGGCTCCTCTTCAGGTACAGGCACCACGGACATTCCTGCTGATCTTAGTGTTGGGGGTAATCTTACAGTAGGAGGTACCACCAAAAGTAGAGTGCCCATTGAGTCTAAATCGCAGGCATTTACATTACTTAAGGAAGACTCAGGAAGTATTTATAAGTGCACTAATACATTTACGATTACTTTGCCCACATTGAGTTCTAGTGACTCGGGCGTAAACTTCACTATCCATAATATAGGCTCAGGAATTATTTCATTACCATCTGCGGTAAGCGCCCCTGGCGATAAACTTATAGGTCAATACTCTTCGTGTACTATATATTGGGATGGTAGTAATTGGTACGGGATGGGAGACCTTACATCGTGATCGCAAGGCATGCATCAAGCAGACTTCCGGCAGATATATCCACACCAGTTTGTGCGTATTCACTCAATAGGAAGATAAGGGAATCTTATGTAGGTCCTTTCTTTCGGTATAGGCAGGGAGGTGAAGAGTATGATTACCCAAATATAACCCCCGATGGAGATGCGTATATCGTTAAGATATACGATCAAAAACTAAATAACGACATAGAGTTATCCGACGCTTACCAGCCCGATATGGAGCTACAACCTAAGTTGAGCTATAACGGATATTATAGTGCTAGTTTTTCTCATATGGAGTACCTTTTAGTGGATGCCGTAATAGGCGGACAGATAACAGTATTATGTGCATCGAAGGGGAGTAATGTGCTTTACCCCGTCGTTGGGCTCGGTGAATATTCTATTAGCGTTTCAGATAAAGCCTTGAGTGTATGTCACTCGGGAAAATGTAAGACCACTGATACAGATGGATGCTTCTCGGTTTATTCAGATAACCTGGGTAACTATGAGAATATACATATAGGCAAAGCGGGCAGCAGGCTTTACAAAGGACTCTTATCAGAATTAATCATTTGCAACACACCCTTAGTCACGGGGCATAAAATCCTAAATAATATGAGGAAATACTATGACTATTGAATTATTACCATCCAACGGAGAAGACTTCTATGGTCAGATCAAAGACAAAAGAGTAGTTATCCGGAAACTTAATAAAGACGAGAACGATAACCAGATCGCCCTGACCTTCGAGCAAGTAGATAATAATTTTGAGTTATTGAGAGCCAAGATTAATGAGCTTGTTGCAAAAGTAAATGAGTTGGACAGTTAATGTCACACGAATTATAATGTAACAGGGATGTTTGAACTGGTAACAATGTTTTTCACTGCTGGCGGGAGTGCAGCTTTAGGGTCTGTACTGAAGGGGGTGTTCGGTGCGATCAGTGACTCCCGTCAGCAGAAATTTGAACTAGAGCTAGCAAGGGAGGCAAGAGGTAATGATTTTGCACTTAAATTTCAGGAACAACTTAATAGCGGTGAAGGCGGTATGTTTACTCGGGTTACTAGGAGGTTGCTCTCGCTCATACTATGCGGAACCCTCTCAGCAGTCGTTATCCTCTGCACCTTATTCCCAAGTGCAGAAATTATCACACTTACCAACCCAACAGGAGAAGGGGCGACCGAAATCCTCTTCGGACTCATATCTTTTCCTGCTAAACAGTCCCCCATTATGGTCACTACAGGATCGCTAGCCAGTTACTTCGTAATTGTTTTGGCCCCAATGGTTTTGGGATTTTATTTCACACCAGGAGGAAGACGATGAATTGGCAGGAATTTAATGATGTTGTGCGTGTCTATTTGATTGTAGATAGCCAAAGAAAAGGGAAAGGAGTCCAAGACTACATTGATCAAATGATCGTAGCATCTGTGGTTGATTTACAAAGGTATGTACCTGCACTTAGGCAAAATCAGATTAAGGCATATTCTAATTTGGTGAGTGCCGACATTAACCCATTAGGAGAAGTAAATGCCGAGGATATTGATGTTGAGGAGGGTGTATTCAATACTGCCAAAACTAGAGTCCGTCAGGTTGTAATAAGGAGGACTCCGACCGAAGAAAATAAACAGCAAATATCAAAATACTATTACCCCAGTATGATACCGTGGGATGCTAGGTTTCAGTTAATAGATGGCGGTATTACAGAGAGAACAACTACTCGCCAAGGAAGAGTGGCATTTGGCCCAGATGTATTTTGGTCAGCCCCTAAGCTTAGGGATGATGAAACGCTGTATATTTATTACGAGGGAGAAACGCATCATACACCTATATATAGGGCGACCATGGATGAGAAAAACTCGCCTGTCATATATGATGAAATGGTGGCAAAAGCTTCTGCTGATTATGTAAAGGCGCATCTTGCTCAAAAAGTTGATAACGACCTCAAGCAGTTTCAGGTATATATGCAACTGTATACAAAAGGAAGAGCGCAAATTTTCTTAAATGAGAAAGAATACAAGACATCATCTGTAAATGATATTATAAATAACGGACTGGGAATTGGAGGCCTTGTAGTCGGATGAGCGGGAGAATAAAATTAAAAAGCTACTTCCTCTCTGGATTAACCCCCAAGGAGGCAAATTTTGCAGATTTAATAGATAGTGCATTATTAAGTGAAGACTTGGTAGATGGATTTAAATCTGAATCAAAACTCAAACCATTGACCGCAAATGCAGGTAGGTTGCTTAAAGATTCTATATCGAAAATAGATGGCAGAGTTATTGAACTTGAGAAATCATCGACGGACTACTTATCCAACTATTACGGAAAGGTAGATGTAGATAGAATTATTGATGGTATCGGGGTATCAGTAGACAAGAAGGTATCAATCACTAGATTTGAAGATTTAAAGCAAGATGTATCAAAAATAAGTGATGACTTGCTTGGTAAGTCCAATATAACTCATAGGCACATAGTGTCCGATGTCGAAGGACTCCAGGATAAGCTAGATGATAAAACATCAAAATCATATGTTGAGAACACTAAGAAGTACCTGGAAGGACTTATAGCATCCATTGATCCTGGGTCAGACCTTAGCCACTTAGATGATTATTCCGACTTAGCTAAAAAGGTAGACTCACTTGAGAAGAACCTGACATTTCATTTATCTAAGAAGTCTGATGCCAATCACACCCATACGGTAGAAGATATAATAAATTTTGACCTCAGTGATTACTATAATAAATCATCGGTCGACGCTTTATTATCTAAGGTAAAACCCGAAGAGCATACGCACCTAGAGGCTGATATAGCTGACCTAAATAAGTATACAAAAGAGCAAACTCGATTGGTCGTTGGCGATCACTCTAATTTAAAAAATAATCCACACGAGGTAACTAAAGACCAGGTTGGTCTGAGTAATGTAGAAAATTTATCTGTTTCGGAAATATTTAATCACGAAGAATTTCCAGTTTCCTCTACAGATATTGCAGATTTGCATTCCCACCTAGAGAGCACAAAGAACCCACACGGGGTAAATAAGTGGCAAGTTGATCTAGGAAATGTTCCAAATATAAATGTAGATTTATTACTAAAAGACCATATAAGCTCTCAATCCCCACACAGCAATGTTTACACAAAGGATGAGGCGGATGACAGAATTGACTTTTTCATAGGTAATACAAGATACGAATACACGCCTTCAGAAGGTGACTCTGGTGGATCTATTGGGGATATAGCTTACGACTCAGATTCAGTTTACTTCAAACTGGGTGACACAGACTGGAGGAAAGTTAACATTAGTAAAGTTTCGGGCGAGATCGAATTAGATAACGCTAGTTTATTTTTCGATACAGCAGACCAAAAGCTAAAGGTCCGAATAGGTTCCATTACTAAAACAATCGCTTTTGAGTAATGGCTACTAGGTACAAAAACATAACAATACATCCGGCACAGGGCGGCAAGTTAGTTGCGTCAGCTTCAGATGATATTCCGTTATCTAGTTCTGGTAATGTTTTTACATCCTCCGCTAACTATACCCAAAAGATAAACTTCAGGAGGGAAACTGACGGGGAGTTAAGGAGGGAAGGCTGGGAGCTATTTGCGCCTACGGGTGCTGACGATGCCTTAAAAAGCGATTACCCAATAAGGGGAATAAAGCAGTTCACGGGGTCAGATGGCACCCCAATACTACTCGCTATTGCTGGTGATACATTATATAGATTAAGCTCTGGCGATAGAAGATTCTCAATCATTGGATCACAGGATGAATTGAACCCCAATCCAGTTGCCGAGTACGCCACGGTGGACGGACTAGATTCTCCAGACGAAACACAAATCACACTAGATGGTCAGCTGTATGGATTGATCGGTGATGCCGAGAGGGATGTAGACTGGTTCGACAATGATGCAGATGATTTCACATGGTCTGCAATCTATACATTCAAGAACCACATGGACGCCAAAGAAGCAGATGGTACATATAGAGATCCTTTTGAGGGGGGTGCGTACAGGTGGGAGTTTGTTGAGGTGCGGAATCATGTAATCATTAATAATGGAGTAGACCTACCCGTGGTTTACAAAAGCGAATGGGATTACGCAGTACCGCTTTATGGGTTAAGGGAAAATGGTGTCATATCCGTGGGAACAATATCAAACTACCAGGATAGACTATTTTGCGGAGACCTTACTGTAATAGATTTGGGTTATGATGACTGGTTTAAGTATGCAGTAGACCCATACGGAAGCACATATCCAGAGCTTGGTAAAGATGATGATACGCTATGGGTTAATGGAGATGTAAAAAGTATATCCATAAATAGGTATCAGTATCGAGTTATGTACTCCGCGGAAGGAGACCCAAAGTTATTTAATACTGGTATAATTGATTCTACCACTAATGCATTTATAGCCGAGGGCGGTGGTTTACCCGGTAAAATTACGATAGAAAATGGAGAGTATTTATTTACTCCAGACTATAGCAGGTGGGCTGTAGGTATTGATGGATCAATGTTGCAGGAGTATCTCGGGGGCGGTTTTGCTAGCGAGGAACATGTTGGCTTATTTATTACAGCACCACAAGCAGGAGAGAAGTTGGTAGACGAGAGCTACGCATCAGGAGATATAGCAGGAGCAATTCAAACATTGGTTAGGAACTTCCCGGAAAGAGCGCTTCCTTTTGTGACCACTGGAGGACCTACCGTAAATATTGACGGAAATAGTTATGCATCCTACGGGTTTGCTCCAGCGGAAATTATAGACCAACTCATAAGTAATATCTCCACTCTGAGTGGAATATTCTTTATCAAGGGAGCGACAGACTCCGATCCATATAAATTGGTGAATAAAGACGGAAATTCAATTAAGCTACTAGCTCCTACTGGATTCGAGTATGATGATGTAGATGGTAATGGAAATACTATAGAATACACGGCTGTCTTGAGACCTTATGCGGAGCAAATAAAGAAACCCGCAGCTGTGCAAGAATTTGTACAAGACGGATCAAGGATACTTAAGATGAAGCCACTTGCGGATAAGCTAGTGGTATACAGAGATTCAGGATTTTATTTCATAACGCAGTCAAATTCTAATATTAACCCTTTTGCAATAGACCCAAGGTACCAAGGGGGCAGAATTCCCGATTTTAGGCATACCATAATAGACCTTGGCGGAAACCAGCATATGTTCATGGGAAATAGTGGCGTCTATGTAATTAATAGATCATCAACTGAGCCAAAGCCGATAGAAGTATTCGAGCTTGGTCCTCAATTTTGGAATATAGTGCCACCCGAGTTTGCGGAGTTTGTTTATGCGGTTGATAATCCTGTAACGCGTGAGATATTCATAAACTGCCCACTAGGATACAAAATCGACAGTATGGGTAATCGGTATAATGAGCTTGGGGAGCAGAGTAATATAGCTGCATTAAATTGGGGCGTCATTGCATACGATTATATTAATCAAACCCTATCTCAAATTGATCAATCTTTCACTGCGTGTACCACAGTAAGAAAGCCAAAGTACAATAGGGTGGGTCCAGAAGAGTTATGGTTCTTGATGGGAGTGCACCAATCTTGGGATGCACAAAGTACTTATATAGGATCAGACTACAGAGACGATGAGTCGTATGGTGGTGTTCTGTGTAGGTATGGTTATGGACCTCCAGCGAGAGGTGAGTCGGAGCCATATAGAATATATCATAGGTTGGGTGCTGGATACGACTCGATCATAAAGAGTGGGCTCATAGATTTCGGGGACTCATTCAGTGATAAGGAGGTTAGATCTTATGTTCTTGAGCTTTCATCGAAGTATGGAGTAACCCCTATAAAGGTAAAGATTAGCACCAATGTAGCCCCACAGGGAACTGAGGTTATTGAGACAATGGATGGAGAAGTAGATTATGTTATATTGAATAACATAGTGGATGAAAACATGATACCCCTATATCTTCGCGCTCCCTATCTTAGGGATCAAATAATAGTTGAGTCCGAGAAAGATCATAAAGGTTACTCAGAGTTTGGATATGTTCGTCCAAAAACCAATGATAAGCAAAATCAATATTATTGGCAGGATGAGATTCCCGTTGTCTATGATAACCCGGTAAAGCTGGTCGGAAGAACGTTTGAAGTCAGTGGTGTAGATAGTAGGTCAACCACACAAACCATTAACCAGGGATAATCGTGCAGAAAGTAAGAACATTCGATCGTGCCACCGAACCAACATTTCCGGAGAATGACGCACTACCCAAAAAAGAGGAAGAGGGGGAAAAGTTCGATAAAAAGATGGCAGAGTGGTATGATGATGTTAAGCTCAACCTTGATCGACTACAGGATCAATTTTCCACATTTTACTTAACGGACATTAATGATCGAGTTGAGATACAACAAAAGGCAACAGGGCAGATCCTGAATACTTTAAATTCTAATCTAATAACATTTGTCACTGAGCTAAATGATACCTTGCGTAGCACGAAAGAAAATCTATACTCAGAGTAACACGAAATTATAAGTTATGCCTCTTCCTAGTAGATATATTACCGCAAGATTGACACTGCGAAAAGGGACTACCGAACAATGGCTAGAACAAGATACTGTGCTTCAAGCTGGAGAGCCTGGGTATGACACAGTTCAGAATGGCTTAAAAATAGGGGACGGGGTAACTCCATGGACTGAGCTAAAGTATGTAAGACCTCCAGAAATAGATGGTGGAACTGAAGCAGATGGTAGTGTATGGACAAATGACGGTAAGTATTTCCCTTTATTTATTACATCATCCGCTGATGCCATAGACTATACTAAGGCGAGAATGCAAGTGCATGAGGGTAGCCTGCTAGATATGGTTGAACTCGGTCTCACCGACGGATCGCCGCCTTTAGGAATATTTGAGTTGGGCGTTATACCCTCCAGTGATCTAGGTGAGGTTGAGATAGCTAATCAAACAAGAAACTGGGGGTTCTTTGATGAAGGAGACCAGGTTGAGATAATAGCCACACCAGGTATCGGTAGGCAATTTGTAGGATGGACGGGAATTGGAGATTCACCAAACACAGCAACTACGACTGTAACAGTTACTGAAAATGTTACTATAACCGCTAATTTCTCATAAGTATGCCAAATAGTAATTCTATTTTATATCAGATAGGCTCATCAATTAGGTCTGAGCTCGACCTAATGGCAACCAAGGTAAGCCTTGGGAACATAGATTTGTCCAAGTCTTTTCTGGGACTTACTGACACCCCGACCGCATACGACTCATCTAAGCCAAATCTTAAATTAAATGATGATGGCACGGCTCTTGAGTTTGTAAGTAATGCTTTTAATGTGGATGCAGAGTTTAGGGCCATGATGGGTCATTCGCTTAGGCACCATGATAAGCAACCCGTGGTTGTTGGCGAAGAGTATGACATCACTAATATATCTGAGCATCATGTTATTTGGAATAACGAAAATGGGTTTATTCGCTCGTTCGACCTAAGGCATGAGGCAGGCGTGGATGCAAATTTTGATGATGTATTCATAAGAATTGATAATGGTGAGCCTCAGTGTAGTACTGGATATACTTACAACCCTGATAATAATACATGCGTTCCAGATGCAGGTGGAACAAGTATCGATCCGACTTATCCAAATGGTGCTACATTTCAGGGAGTTTACGATGCAAATAATGCACAAAATGCAAGTGGTAGTTACCCCTACACTGCAAAGATAAGAGTAATAAAGTCAGGAAATTATGCGACTGCATGGATAGATACACAAAAATTAATTGAAAGAGTTACTACTCTTGAAAATTCTTATGCAGGACTTGCTACATATACGACCGCTACATTGCCAGGTTCCGAGGAAGATGGAACCCTAGTATGGAACTCAACAATCAGCGAGTTGGTATACTTTTTAAATGATGGTTGGTACAAGGTGTCTGATAACTCACTTGTTAAATACACAGTAATTGAAGCCTATATAATATCAGGGCAAAGTAATGCTGGTGGTAATGGAGAAATTGTTAATTTATCAGGGTATAACCAAATAGATGGAACGGGAACATTAGCTGACCAAAGACCATTTATTTTATTTTCTAATAATTATAATACTACCAGTACCGATCCATCTACTGCATTAGTTAATGTGGAGCCCGCAGCCATGACTCCAGGCACAACAACAACTTCTGCACCACTTCATGGCATGGAAATTTCATTCATGGATAGCATAAGGGATAAGAGGACTGCTCTCCCTGCTGGCATGAAGTATTTTATAAATGGTGCCCAAATTGGAAAGTTTGATAAAACCACAAGTTATGCTGAAACAAACAGTGGAACGACTAATGGTTGGGATGGATTAACCCAGTCTATTGACGCAATGGAGACTTGGTTCAATGATAATGGATACCAGTTTTCATGGAAGGGATTTATATGGTGGCAAGGGGAGTCTCATAGCAATAGAACGGCAGCCCAACACCAGGCGCTACTTGAGGATTTAATTAGTAATGTTCGCACCTATGTAAACGAGCCTGAACTTCCTGTTTGCTTAATACAGGTAGATTCAAGGATTAACGCTACTGATGTTAATGGTACAAACTCTGTAAGTTCTACAGAAATACAAGAAATACAACAAGCTCAAGTAGACACGGCCGATGCTGATAATTATGTAAAACTTATTGGAACATCCTCCTATATTGGAGATATGATATATGCGGATAATAATACTGATGGGGTTTATGAGGCTGTGCATTGGAATACTGCGGCTCATGTACCAATCGGATATGCAACTGCCCAACAGATGAATAATCTTATTGAGGGCATCACAGAATGGTCGCCCACAGAAAGTACGGACATTGTATCTTGGTATGACGCTTCAGACTCACAATCTATAACAGAATCTAGTGGATCCGTATCAAATTGGGCTAATAAAAAATCATTAGGTGATTTTGTTCAGTTAAATGCATCACACCAACCTACATTGTTGGCAAATAAATTTACCGGAGAGGATGCTGTCCAAAGACCAGCTATTTATTTCGACAGGCAAAATGTTGAAAGAATGAATGTTACTAATGGTTTCTTTGGGCCTCTAACTAATAACTATGAAGAAATATCTTTATTTATAGTTGCTAAATATCCTATTCATACACAACCACTATATACAGGGGTTAATAATAACGCTGCTTTATGGGGTCACTCCATGGGTAATAATTTATATACACAAGGATTTGCTCATTGTCCCCAAACCGGTGACTCCAAAGCAATTACTCGTGTCAGTTCATTGGGAAATACTAATAATGACATTCTAAGTGGGTCTAGTTCTAATTTTATTACCCAAGATACTCCTTTTATTATGGAGTGGAAGTTTTCCAACACAAGTGGTGATTTTGATTTATTTGTAAATGGCGTATCTCAAGAAAATAGGACATTAGGTTCAGGTTGGGTTAGCCCTTACTGGGTAAGTGGCGAGTTTACTCTTGGTACTTATAATTCAGGTGGCTTTGCCCCTACTACCGTTGAGGTAGCTGAAGTCATTGCTTGCAATAGTTATTTAAGCCAAGGGGAGCGTCAAAAAATAGAAG
>Ga0213858_10000370_pt1 | contig 21610 bp, 20 predicted proteins | sample PICome_FD_160122 | JGI IMG/M metagenome (GOLD analysis project Ga0213858, IMG submission 160122) | Coastal seawater microbial communities near Pivers Island, North Carolina, United States - PICO245 | ecosystem: Environmental > Aquatic > Marine > Coastal | place: USA: North Carolina | collected... | reverse complement strand
TATTGTTGGTAAACCATTAACTCTTTCAGAAAAGATATTATATTCTCACTTGTGGGATGGGAAACCTTCAACTGCGTTTACTCGTGGTAAAGATTATGTTGATTTTGCTCCAGACCGTGTAGCATGTCAGGATGCAACAGCGCAAATGGCTTTGCTTCAGTTTATGCAAGCTGGTAAGCCAAAGGTTGCTGTGCCTACAACTGTTCATTGTGATCACTTAATACAAGCAAAGGATGGTGCAGCCACAGATTTAAAACATGCCAACAATACAAGTAGTGAAGTATTTAACTTTTTAGAATCTGTATCAAACAAGTATGGAATAGGATTCTGGAAACCAGGTGCTGGTATTATCCATCAAGTAGTTTTAGAAAATTATGCTTTTCCAGGTGGTATGATGATAGGTACAGATTCTCACACGGTAAATGCTGGTGGTTTAGGAATGGTAGCTATTGGAGTTGGTGGTGCAGATGCAGTAGATGTAATGGCTGGTATGGCTTGGGAATTAAAGTTTCCAAAACTTATTGGTGTTAGATTAACCGGTAAGTTATCTGGTTGGACAGCACCAAAGGACGTAATACTTAAAGTTGCAGAAATTTTAACTGTAAAAGGTGGGACAGGAGCAATCGTAGAATATTTTGGTCCAGGTGCTTTGTCAATGTCTTGTACAGGAAAAGGTACTATTTGTAATATGGGAGCAGAAATAGGTGCGACAACATCTACTTTTGGCTATGACGTTTCTATGGAACGTTACTTAAGAGCAACTGACAGATCAGATGTGGCAGATCAAGCTAATAAAATAAAAGATTATTTGACGGCAGATGCTGAAGTCTATGCAAATCCAGAGCAGTATTTTGATCAGGTTATTGATATAAATCTCTCAGAATTAGGACCTTTATTAAACGGTCCATTTACACCAGACCTTTCAACGGCTGTTGGATCTGATATGACAGACAAGGCTAAAAGTAATGATTGGCCAATAAAGGTAGAATGGGGATTAATAGGATCTTGTACAAACTCTTCCTATGAGGATTTATCTAGAGCTTCGTCAATAGCGCAACAAGCATTAGATAAAGGACTAAAAACTAAAGCAGAATTTGGAATTAATCCAGGTTCAGAACAGGTGAGATATACAGCCGAGCGTGACGGTATTTTAGATGTATTTGAAAAATTAGACGCTAAGATATTTACGAACGCATGTGGGCCATGTATTGGACAGTGGGCGAGATATAGTGATCCTAAAAATGCACCAAAAAATAGCATAGTACATTCTTTCAATAGAAATTTCGCTAAACGTGCAGATGGTAATCCAAATACACACGCGTTTGTAGCGTCACCAGAGCTTACTGCAGCAATTGCAATTGCAGGACGATTAGATTTTAATCCAATGAAAGATAAGCTGATCAATGAAAATGGTCAAGAGGTGATGCTAGATGAACCAACAGGATGGGAATTACCTCCTAAAGGATTTGATGTAAAGGAAAATGGTTACTTAGAACCAGTAACTGATGGTAGTGGTGTAGAAATTAATGTTAACCCTACTTCAGAAAGGTTGCAATTGTTAACCCCATTTACTCCAATCGGAGAATCAATTACTGGTGCAAAATTGTTAATAAAGGCTTTTGGAAAGTGTACGACGGATCATATTTCAATGGCAGGCCCATGGTTACGTTTCAGAGGACATTTAGATAATATCGCAAATAATACATTAATTGGAGCGGTAAACGCTTTTAATAAGAAAACCAACTTTGTAAAAAATCAATTGACTGGTGAATATGGCGGAGTTCCTGATACGCAGCGTAATTATAAGAAAAATGAAATATGGTCTGTAGTAGTTGGTGATCACAATTATGGTGAAGGTTCGTCTAGAGAACATGCAGCAATGCAACCAAGACATCTAGGTGTTGCAGCTGTAATTGTAAAATCATTTGCACGTATCCACGAAACAAATCTTAAGAAACAAGGTATGTTAGGTTTGACTTTTGCTAATGAGGCCGACTATGATTTAATCCAGGAAGATGATACTTTCAATTTCCTAGATTTAAATGAATTTGCTCCAGAAAAGCAAATAAACCTAGAGGTAGTTCATGCAGATGGTAGTAAAGATGTTATTGCATTAAATCATACATATAATAACGCTCAAATTGAATGGTATAAAGAAGGTTCTGCTTTAAATTTAATTAAAAAGCAAAACGCTTAAATATACTATTTAAATTTACATAAATATAAACTCTCAGTATTGCTGAGAGTTTTTTTATGCTTGTTTTAAGGAATTAAAAATATGGCGTACACATAATCAATTACCCATATACACAAAAAGATATAGCTCCATTGATTGGTTTTTCTAGACCTGCCTTGAATATACTTATGAATGAACTAAAAGAAGAACGTTTTATTGATTTCAATTTTAAACAAATGAGAATTTATAAAAGTTCTGTTTAAATTTAAAGCATGAAGAACAAACTCACCAATAGAAATATTTTATTCGTTAGTGTAATTGCACTATTACTGATTCCTAAGACAAGGCAACAGATACAAATTGTTTTGCATAAAGGATTGAGTTTTATCAATCAATCAACTATGATTGAAAAGACGAACAGACGCAAGATTACTTATCAAAACTGGAGATTGATTTCAGATACTGGAGATCAATTAAATCTATTGGACTTAAAAGGAAAGGTTGTATTCATAAATTTTTGGGCAACTTGGTGTCCTCCGTGCATCGCAGAAATGAAAAGTTTAGATCAACTCTATAATGAGTATAATGAGTCAGTTGTATTTTTGTATATAACCAATGATGACTTAATCACTGTTGAGAAATTTAAAGATAGAAATAGTTATTCCTTCAAAGTTTTTAATCCTATAAATGAAATTCCTGAAGAACTAGTTACCAGATCTATTCCACGAACTTTTATAATAGATAAAAACGGCGAAATCATTGTTGACGAAAAAGGAGCGATTAATTGGTATAGTGAAACAGTAAAAGAACAACTAAATAAGTTGCTCAAAGAATAAATATTATTTAAAATATTTTTTTGGTACAATAAGCATCCCAAAGTTTTCACCATTTCCCTTACCTAGATGCTTGTGATGAATTTTATGTGCACGTCTAACGCCTCTAGCATATTTATTATCAATATTTCTAAACCACTTAAATCGTTGATGTATAAAAATGTCATGAACAATGAAATATGCTAACCCATAGGCCATTATACCAACACCAATCGGTAAGCAATACCATAACTGTTCCTCGCTCCATAAATAAAAGCAAGTCATACTTACAACGGCATAAAACATAAAAAAAACATCATTTCGTTCAAACCAACTGTCATGATCTTTATGATGGTGGTCCTTATGCAAATTCCACAAAAATCCATGCATGATATATTTATGCGTAAACCATGCATTAAATTCCATTATAAAAAATGTTCCTAAAAAGATTAATATCCAGAAAACAATTTGCATGTATATTAAATTTTAGATTAAATTTAATTGATATTTTACGTAACTACGAGTAAGTAATTCAATCTTTTTATAGTTTGGTACTCTTATTCTAGTAGACTTAATTTCTAGTGCTGGAGTGTTTTTTAATTTCTGCAGTAGTTTATTGTAATATCTGTAAGCCATAAACACACCAAATCTAGCCTCTAAGGGTAGTCGTTTTATGCCTTCTAGACCTTTGGTGAAATCACTTTCTATATCATCTATTATTGCCTTCTTAGATTTCTCGTCTAATTGGTTTAAATCTGTGTTTGGAAAATAAGTTCTGCTTAAATCTTCAAAATCCGCTTTAAGGTCTCTTAAGAAATTAACTTTTTGGAATGCAGACCCCAAGCTCATTGCAGAATCTTTTAATTTGTTGTACTTCTCATTATCTCCTTTAACAAAAACCTTTAGGCACATCAAACCAACAACATCAGCTGACCCATAAATATAATCACGATATTCTTGTTCTGTTAAATAATCTTTTTTATAGAGATCTAGTTCCATACTGTGCATAAATGCATCAACCAAATGTTTGTCAATGTTGTATTTATGATATGTCTCTTGAAATGAGTTTAATATTGGATTGAGGCTGATTTTATCTTTTAACGCATTTTCCAAATCCTGAGCAAACCTTTCGAATAACTTTTCTTTATCATAATCATGAAATGTATCAACAATTTCGTCAGCAAAACGAACAAATCCATAAATATTATAAATGTCTTGTCTAATATTGTCAGATAACATTTTGGTAGCCATTGAGAATGAAGTACTGTAGGCGTTGGTAACCATTTTACTGCATTCCTTTGATACATTGTCAAAAATTGATTTCATGATTTACGTTTGTGCCTTTGAATTTATAAAATCCTTTTCGAATATTGAACTATTTTTCTTTTTTATTTATTAACTCGGCTACTAGCTTACCTGATATAAGTGATGGTGGTACTCCTGGTCCTGGTACGGTTAATTGTCCTGTAAAGTATAGGCTATCAACTTTTTTACTCTTTAATTTTGGTCTTAAAAAGGCAGTTTGCATCAAGGTATTAGCCATACCGTAGGCATTGCCCTTGTAAGAATTGTATTCACTTACAAAATCATTAACACAGAATGATTCTTTAAATAGTATGCTACTCTGAACCTTTTGGTTTGTTAGATTTTCAAAACGACTTATAATAATGTCGAAATACTGTTCCCTTAATTCAGGTGTGTCTTCTAACCCAGGTGCTATTGGGATTAAGAAAAAGCCAGTTTCACATCCATCAGGTGCCATAGTTTTATCAGTAACCGACGGGAAATTGACATAAAACAGCGGGTTTTCTGGCCATTGAGGGTCATCATATATATTCTCGGCATGTGTTTCAAAATTAGTATCAAAAAATAGATTATGATGCTCTATATTATTAAGCTTTTTATCAAAACCAACATAGAATAGAAGGGAGGATGGTGCAAATGTGCGTTTTTCCCAATAAGCCTCACTGTACTGTCTGTATTTTTGATCTAGTAATGTTTCTGAATGGTGATAATCGGCACCGCTTAATACTACATCAGATTTAATATTTTCGCCATTAACTATAATACCAGAAACTTTGTCATTTTCAACATTTATCAATTCAACATTGCAATTCGTATTTATTGTGACACCCAAACTTTCGGCAAGGGCCTTAATAGCTTTTATGATTTCATACATTCCACCCTTAGGATGCCAAGTACCAAGACCAAAATCCGCAAAATTCATAAAACTGTAGAATGAGGGTGTCTGACTTGGCTTTGCTCCTAAAAAGAGTACAGGAAATTCAAGTGTTGAAATGAGTTTGGGATTTTTGAAATTCTTACGAACCTCTGAACTTATTGTTTTGAAAAAACGATCCACACGAGTGACTGTTTCTTTAGTAACAAGTTCAAATGGCGAAATACCAGGTTTTAGAACAACTTTATTTATGGCGATATCATAATGTTCTTGTGCTTGTAAAATAAATTTCCTTAAGGGTTTAGAGCTACCAGGTTCTATACGCTCAAATTCCTCACAAATTTGATCCATATGGTCACCAATAGTTATTACTTCATCTGAAAAGAAAATCTTATAAGCCGGACTCAATTTATCGAGTTGATAATAATCACCTGTAGATTTTCCAAAATCATTGAAGAATTTCTCGAAAATATCCGGCATCCAATACCAACTTGGGCCAATATCAAACACAAATCCATCTTTCTCTAATTGTCTTGCTCTTCCTCCAACGGTACTATTTTTTTCATAAATAGACACATCATGTCCTCCTTGTGCCAAATAGCATGCTGCAGATAGAGCCGAGAAACCAGAGCCAATTATTGAAATTGTCTTACCCATTTATTATCTAAAGATTGTCTGTTAATGATTTAATATTCTTAAATGCTGTAACGCCTTCTGGAAGGTTTTCCAAATCTAAGGCGTTAAGCATTTGACCTAAAATCCAAAGTTTCGTATTACTTCCATTATTAATTAGAAGTTTTTCAAAATCTTTTATATATTTATCTATATCCGCTTTTTCTGGTTTTACCGTGAAGTATGAGATGTAAATTATTTCTTCGTAATAATTCTGAAGGTCCAATAAACTATCCATTGGAACGCTAAAACCTAAAAAGATAGATTGATAACCCCTATTTACCAACTCATGATTGATAAACATAAGTCCTAGTTCATGTATCTCGTTTTCAGGCAAATAAAGTACAAAAGCCTTTTTTGAATTATTTATTTGTTGAGATTGTACCTTTTCAGTATTGATCAATATTTTTTGACGTAGCAATGATGTTAAGAAATGCTCATGAGCAGGTGTGATAGTATCTGTTTGCCAGAGTAGCCCTATTTCTGTTAATAAGGGTATGAAGATTTCATAAAAAATTTCGTCGAATGCCTTTTCTTTTAATAAAGACTCATAAGTATTATAAAATAAAGTCTGATCAAAATTCAGCATTGATAATTTGAAGGAATTAATTGCATGATTTTCTATATTGCTTTGAGATGCAATTTCCCTTACTAAAGGAGGAATTTTATATTCGTCTATCGTAGCAATTTTAGATATTTTGTAACCATTGTTATTCAAATAACTGACATTTAACAATTTTTGAAAACTTGCTAAATCATAATACCTAATATTTGTTTCAGTGCGTTTGGGCTTAAGTAGATTATATCGCTTTTCCCATATCCTAATAGTATGTGCCTTAATACCGGTAAGATTTTCAAGATCCTTAATACTAAATCTATTCTTAATATTGTTCATTTTTTATCAAAAATGTTTAAACAAAAATACATTAATAACTCTTACCGTGAGTGAGAATTAACAAAAATTAAGTAAAAAAAAGATGGTAGCTACCAGAAATTTAGGCTGTTAGTTAACAAAGTGTAAAATTTAATAAGGATTTTAGAGAAGTGCGCACGAGAAGACTCGAACTTCCACGACCTAAAACGGTCACTGGCCCCTCAAGCCAGCGCGTCTACCAATTCCGCCACGTGCGCAAATAATGTAAAGTAAATATAAAAAAAAAGTTAAGCTTTAGGCTTAACTTTGTGACCGGGCTGGGGCTCGAACCCAGGACCCTCTCCTTAAAAGGGAGATGCTCTACCAACTGAGCTACCCGGTCATTAATTTTTCTCTTACGAGGGTGCAAATATAAAATGATTAATTAATAAAACAATACATTTTTAACTTTAATTTTTGTTTTTTTGTTAAGTAAAATACAAGTAGTTTAATTATCAATTTATAAGCGCAATGATTATAGTTTTAATGGGATATATGGGTTCTGGTAAATCTACAATTGGAAAACAATTGGCATCTGTATTAGACTATGATTTTATTGATTTAGATAACTACATAATTAAAAAAGAAAACAGAACAATTGCTACTATATTTAGTGATAAGGGAGAAATTTACTTTAGAAAAATTGAAAGCCAATACTTGAAAGAAATTTTATCTCAAGAAAACAAAGTCGTTCTTGCTTTAGGTGGAGGTACACCATGTTATGCTTATAACCTTGAATTAATTGAAAATAATGAAAATGTAATTTCGTTTTATCTTAAATTATCAATTCCTTATTTAAGTAAAAGGCTGTTTAACCAAAAGGATAATAGGCCTTTAATAAGCCATTTAGAAAATATAGAAAAACTTCAAGAATTTATTGGTAAACACTTATTTGAACGAGTTCAATATTACTCTAAGGCTAATCATATTCTTGAAGCAGAAGAAAAAACAGTTAAAGATATTACAGAAACAATATTGCTTGCCTTAATCTAAGTAAGCTTCGTATGGCTTTTTACTGAGATTTACATGCACGTGTTCAAATAATGAAGTAGAGAGAGATATACCTTTAAAATCTGCCTTTACTGGAAATTTTTTATGATTTCTATTAACTAAAACTGCAGTTTTAAATTGTTCTAAAGGGACGTCTAAGAAGTGTTTAATACCATAAATTAAAGTGCTACCTGAATTTAAAACATCATCAATTAAAACAATCGATTTGTTCGTGTAGTCTTTAGGTTCCAATGAAGTATTTATTTGATTTAATGGATTTGACTTATCAATAGTAACTTTACAAAGAATTGATTTAATATCAGATATTTTGTCTAATTGAGTTTTAATTTTCCTTGCTAATAAATACCCATTACTTTCAACCCCTGCAATAACTAGTTCAGACTCGTTTGCATTACTTTCATATATTTGATAGGCAATTCTTTTAATTTTATGCTCGATCTCTGTATGAGTTAATATCGTATTTTTAACTAATGGCATTGGCTTTTTTTTCAAAGATAAAAAACAGTTCTTTACCCTGCCTTTCTTTTATGGAATTAATTGATGGTTCCAAGGTTCTAATATTAAAATGGTTATTAAACAAATTAAAATATTCTGTTTTACTGCCACCAAAGGGAGGACCAGAATCGGTTAAGTCAAAATCAAAAAGTAATCCGGATAATTTTCCTTTTGGTCTTAGAAGACTGTAAATCGATTTTACATAAGCTTCTCTTAAACTAGGATGAAGCGCACAGAAAAATGTTTGTTCAATAATTAAATCATAAGAATCACCCAATTTAAAAAAATCATTGTGTAATAATTGATTATCTGGAAATTCTGGTATTCTTTTCTTTATATTAAATAGTGGTTGCTCTGCAATATCAAGAACAAATACATTTTTGAATCCGTTAAACCATAAGTATTCAGCCTCGTAGCTATTTCCAGCACCTGGTATTAAAATTCTTATTGACTTATCTGTTAATTGATTAATGTATAATTTAATAGGTGTAGAGATGTAACCAATATTCCAACCGGTCTGATTTTCCTTATATCTATTCTCCCAGTATTGTTTGTCTAAATTATTCACTTTCATAGAAATCATCAATGTCTCGTCTGTCTTTTTTGGTAGGACGACCGGTTCCTTTTTTTCTATAGTAATCTTTGCTGTACTTTAGCATTTCCTTAGCTTCAAATGCTTCTTTAGGTGTAGTGTCAGTTCTGTAAATATCCACAAGTTTGGCACCAACTCTATTTGGTGGCAAATCATTTACAATTAATTGATAATTAACTTGGTCTCTACGTAATTCAATTTTATCCGTTGCGTAGATTTCTCTAGAAGCCTTCACAACGCTGCCATTTACTTTAACGTGTCCTTTTTTACACGCCTGTGTTGCAATACTTCGAGTTTTATAATATCTAACAGACCATAAATATTTATCGATACGCATATTTTTTTAACTAAAAACAACGTTAATGTTATGATGCAAAAATATTATAAAATTGTATCTTGCGCCAGTTATTAAAGCAATTATGAACCTTAGTTTTGATTTGTGGTATTTCAAAACCAGGATAATTAGTATTCTATGAAATTTAAATCTCTAAAATTAATCCTTTTTTTATTCGTAATGGTCTCGGTTTTTGTTGCCTGTGAAGACGAAGATGATCCTATTCAAAATGAATTTATCGAAGAAGATAGAACTGAACAACAAGCCAAGGATAAAGATTCGCTTTTGAATTATTTAAATTCTCATTATTATAATTCAGAATTTTTTGAAACGGGTACAAATCATACGATTGAAGAAATTGTAATTACCGAGCTGCTTGAGGATGAAGATGTGCCAGCAGGTCATAAATTGTTAATTGAGGATGTTATTATAAAGACTACAACATACGTGGATGTTGAATATGAATATTACTATCTCACCTTAAATCAAGGAGGAGGTGATTCTCCAGAATTTACAGACAAGGTTAGAGTAAGATATGAGGGCTATTTAGTTGATGGTGGAAATACTTTTGATCAAGTAAGTACACCTATAGACTTGGATTTATATGGTATTGCTTTTGGTACAGGAGCTATAACAGGGTGGCAACGAATTATGCCAGAATTTAATGTGTCTACAAGCTTTTCAATTGGTAATGACAATATTGTAAGTTATGATAATTACGGTATGGGTATGATGTTTATTCCATCTGGCCTTGGGTATTTTTCATTCCCAAGAACAGGTATTCCTACATACTCCAACTTAATTTTCAAATTTGAATTATTACAAACTCAAGTAAATGATCATGATGGTGATGGTATTCCTTCGTATATTGAAGATTATGATGGTAGTCTAGATCCTTTTGATGATAACACTGATGATGATGCCGCGCCAGATTATATTGATTTAGATGATGATGCAGATGGAGTACTTACGATAAATGAATTATTGCCTAATACTTACGTTATAGATACTAACATGGGAGAAATGGAACCTGAATTTGGAGAAAATGAATATGAATTAAGTAGGGAAGAAGAAGATGGTGTAATAACATTAGAAACAGTTACTTTGGTGGACACAAATAATAATGGGATTTTTGACCATTTGGATGCAGAGGTAACTACTAATTACAATGAAGACGAAGACGAAGGATAATATTTTAAAAAGACAAAATAAAAAGCCACTCATTATGAGTGGCTTTTCTTTTTTTATTATTGTTTCTTCTTACAGAGCTATGGACAAACTTAGTATTAATTGATCCGGTCTAGTGTCAATTCTACTTACAATACCATTCCCAAGATTTTCATCAATAAATGCTGCTTCATTATTATTGAAACCTCTTTCATAACGCAGATCAATACCAATTTTATTTAAGTTAAAACCAATTCCAAAGTTTAATCCTACAGTAAAATCATCTTCAACTTCGTCAATATTGATGCCATCAAATTCAGTGTCTAAAATATATTGCAAAGAGGGTCCTGCAAAAATACTTAATGGTCCAAGTACTTTAATACCAACAAGTAATGGTGCATCTAATTTTTTTATAGAAAATTCGCTACTATCATAATCACTTTTTGTAGCTGTATATACTAGCTCTGGTCTAAAATAAAGGTCATTACCTAATTTCCAAAAAATACCGAGATGATATCCGACATTTCTATCAGGATTCTTTGCATTTTCACCAATAGATTCAAAATAATCTCCATTAGCACTGTAATTTAGACCACCTTTAAATCCGAAGGCACTTCCGTTTTGTGCGTTAACGGATAAACCAATAAAAGTCAATAATGCAGATAGGAATACTGCTTTTTTCAAATTTTTCATAATATTCGTTTTTAAGATTAGTTATGTAATATCAAAAACGTTGCCAAAATGAACTTATTTTCTAGTAAGTACTCTTTTTGCAGCTTTTTCTATAGCCTCACTATTAAGACCATACTTATTCATTAGTTGCGTAGGAGTTCCGGATTCACCAAAAGTATCATTTGTAGCTACAAATTCTTGAGGTGTTGGTCTGTGTTTTGCTAATACTCTTGAAACACTCTCACCCAACCCACCTAAATAGTTGTGCTCTTCAGCAGTAATAATACAACCCGTTTTTTCAACGGATTCTATAATTGCCTTTTCGTCAAGTGGTTTAATTGTATGTATGTTTATTACTTCAGCAGAAATTCCAGCTTCATTTAAAGATTTGGTAGCTTCTAATGCTTCCCAAACTAAATGACCTGTAGCTACTATAGTAATATCATTACCTTCAGTCAGTTTAACGGCCTTTCCAATTTCAAAGGTTCCATTCTCAGGTGTAAAGTTTGGGACTTTTGGCCTCCCAAATCTTAAATAAACTGGGCCATCATATTTTGCTATAGCTAGGGTTGCAGCTTTTGTTTGATTAAAATCACATGTATTAATTACAGTCATTCCAGGCAACATTTTCATAAGCCCAATGTCTTCTAATATTTGGTGTGTCGCGCCATCTTCACCTAATGTAATTCCTGCATGAGAAGCACAAATTTTTACATTTTTACCAGAATATGCAATGCTTTGTCTTATTTGATCATAGACGCGGCCTGTTGAGAAATTTGCGAATGTACCAGTAAAAGGAATCTTGCCTCCAATAGTCATTCCCGCAGCAATCCCTATCATATTAGCTTCTGCAATACCAACTTGGAAGAATCGCTCAGGATGGTTTGCTTTAAACTCATCCATTTTTAAGGATCCTGTCAAATCTGCACATAGTGCAACCACATTTTGATTAGATTTACCTAATTCTGTCAATCCGGCTCCGAATCCTGACCTTGTATCTTTATTTCCTGTATTAGTATATGTTTTCATTATTTACTTTTGATTGATGATTAATAATCTCCTAGAGTTTCGGCATTCTGAGCCAATCCAGTGGCTAATTGCTCGTCATTCGGTGCTTTACCATGCCAAGCATGAGTATGCATCATAAAATCTACACCATTACCCATTACTGTTTGTAATAATACACAGACAGGTTTACCCTTGCCTGTTAATGACTTTGCAATTGTCATACCATCAAGGATCGCTACAATATTGTTACCTTCTTTAATTTCAACAACAGACCAACCAAATGCTTCAAATTTTCTCTTCAAATCTCCTAATGGCAATACATTGTCTGTTGATCCATCAATTTGTTGACCGTTCACATCAATAGTTGATATTAGATTATCAATTTTATTTCCAGAGGCATACATAATTGCCTCCCAATTTTGACCCTCCTGTAATTCACCATCACCGTGCAGACTAAAAACCAAATTATCATCATTGTTAAGTTTTTTAGCTTCTGCAGCACCAATTGCTACAGACATTCCTTGTCCTAACGATCCTGATGCAATTCTTACACCTGGCAATCCTTCGTGAGTAGTTGGGTGTCCTTGAAGACGACTATCTATCAACCTAAAAGTATTTAATTCGTCTACATCAAAATAACCAGACCTAGCAAGAACGCTGTAATAAACAGGAGATATATGGCCATTTGATAAAAAGAACAAATCCTCTCCTATACCATCCATATCAAAACCATCCTTGGTCTCCATTATTTCTTGGTAAAGGGCTACAAAGAATTCGGCGCAACCAAGCGAACCACCTGGATGTCCTGAATTTACCTTATGTACCATTCGTAAAATATCTCTACGAACTTGAGTAGTTAAATCATTTAATACTTTAATGTTTGGCATATTATATTGCTTAAATTAATCGCACAAAAATAACCTTTTACATAAGCCTTACAAAAACACTTTTGGGTCACTTATTAACGATTTTGAAGATTTGCTAACAATTTTAAATTTAATTAAGAGTGGAATGTATATGAGTTATTTATATTTGCCACCACACAAGGATTTTTAATGAAGTTTAGTTTATTATCAAAAGATCAACAATCTAAGGCTAGAGCAGGCCTAATCAATACTGACCATGGACAAATAGAAACACCAATATTTATGCCTGTTGGGACTGTAGCTTCAGTGAAGGGAGTACATCAACGAGAACTAAAAAACGATATAAATCCAGATATTATTTTAGGTAATACTTACCATTTATATTTAAGACCTCAGACTTCTATATTAGAGCAGGCTGGAGGTCTTCATAAGTTTATGAATTGGGATAGAAATATTTTAACTGATTCTGGTGGTTATCAAGTGTATTCTCTTTCTGCAAATAGAAAGATTAAGGAGGAGGGTGTAAAATTTAAATCCCATATTGATGGTAGTTATCATGTTTTCACTCCAGAAAATGTAATGGAAATTCAACGAAGTATAGGTGCTGATATAATTATGGCGTTTGATGAGTGTACACCTTATCCATGCGACTATAACTATGCGAAGCGATCTATGCATATGACGCATCGTTGGTTAGAACGTTGCTTAACTCATCTAAAAAAGACACCACTAAAATACGATTATAATCAAACCTTTTTTCCCATAGTACAAGGAAGTACTTATACAGACTTAAGAAAACAATCTGCTGAATATATAGCAAATGTCGGTGCCGAAGGAAATGCAATTGGAGGATTATCAGTTGGTGAACCTGCAGAGGAAATGTATGCAATGACAGAAGTTGTGTGCGATATTTTACCAGAGGACAAGCCTCGATATTTAATGGGTGTTGGAACACCAATCAATATATTAGAAAATATTGCGTTAGGTGTAGATATGTTTGATTGTGTAATGCCAACAAGGAATGCGCGTAACGGAATGCTGTTTACTTCGCATGGTACTATTAATATTAAAAACAAAAAGTGGAAGGATGATTTTTCGCCAATTGATGAAATGGGAATCACTTTTGTTGACCTAGAGTATAGTAAGGCTTATCTAAGACATTTGTTTACAGTAAATGAATTACTAGGTAAGCAAATTGCAACAATTCATAATTTAGGTTTTTATTTGTGGTTGGTGAGAGAGGCAAGAAAACATATTATCGAAGGTGATTTCAGCATCTGGAAAAGTCAAATGGTTAAACAAATGGATAAGCGATTATAAAAGTGAAAATTTTAGATTGGTACATATTGAAACGCTACATTTTTACATTCCTAATGATGCTTTTGTTGTTCATACCTATTGGTATTACAGTGGATTTAGCCGAAAAAATAGGCCGGATTCTAGAAAATAAAGCACCCTTTGGCGATGTCGCCGTGTATTATATGAATTTCACAGTTTATTTTGCTAATTTATTATTTCCACTCTTTTTATTCTTAAGTGTTATCTGGTTTACTTCTAAGCTTGCAAATAACACTGAAATTGTGGCTTTTTTAAGTTCTGGAGTTTCATTTTCTAGATTTTTAAGACCGTATATAATTGGTTCTACTATAGTTGCCACATTTGCATTGTTTTTGGGAATGTATCTGGCACCAATTGCTAGTCAAGGATTTAATGAATTTAAATACAAATACTTAAAAAAGAATAAGCAAATACAAAAAACTAGAGATGTCTATCGTCAGATTAATGACAATGATTACATATACATAAGTAGCTTCTTGCCAAAGCGTAATATTGGAATGAATTTCACCTATGAACATTTCGAAGGCAATGAACTTAAGTATAAAATATTTGCCGATAATATTCGGTATGTTGAAGAAGACTCAAGCTATAGGCTCACAAGTTATGTAAAAAGAAGCTACAATAACGGAGTGGAAACCATTGAAACATCCCGAAGGCAAAACATGAAAATGCCTTTTGAAATTGAAGATCTTGCTCCTGTTGAATATGCTGCAGAAACCAAATCTTATTTTGAGCTACTGAATTTTATTGAGGCGGAGAAAAGACGCGGTTCATCGAACATCGGTAGATACGAAGTTGTAAAACTTAAGAAATGGAGCTTGCCGGTATCAATATTTATACTAACAATTATTGCGGTTGCAGTTTCATCGATCAAAAGAAGAGGAGGTATGGGTGTTAATTTGGCATTTGGTATCGCTATAGCCATGGTATATGTGTTCTTTGATAAGATATTTGGCGTAATGGCGGAGCAATCTAATTTTCCCGCTATTATAGCGGTTTGGTTCCCTAATTTTATATTTGGTATTTTAGCAATATACCTTCTGCAAAATGCCAAACGCTAAATTTAAGCACTACCTTCATTTACATTTTCTGGTTTTCATTGCTGGTTTTACGGCTATACTTGGAGAGCTTATTACTATTGGTTCGCTTCAACTTGTTTGGTATAGAATGGCAATTGCAGGTATACTTATGTTTTTGTTTATAAAACTAGTTAAGTTAAAACTCAGAATTACTAAGAAGTCCTTCCTTTTATTTTCAATTGCTGGTGTTATAATTGCCTTGCATTGGGTTACATTTTTTGAGTCTATTAATCAAGCAAATGTATCAATAGCTTTAGCCATGTTTTCCTCAGGTGCATTTTTTGCTTCATTTATTGAACCCATATTTTTTAAACGTCGCATTTTAGGCTATGAGATTGTCTTTGGTCTAATGGTAGTAGTTGGTGTTTTTCTTATTACCAGTAGCGAAATCAACTATATTAACGGCATTATTCTTGGACTGTTATCTGCGTTGTTTTCTACTTTATTCGCTGTGATAAATGGTCGGTTTATCGAACGTCATAATTCTACTATAATTTCGTTTTATGAGTTTATTAGTGGTGTTGTATTCTTAACCATATTTATACTAGCAACAGGAACAGCCTTTAATAAGCAGTTTTTTGTATTATCATCAATGGATTGGATTTACCTTTTTATTTTAGCTTCAGTTTGTACGGCTTATGCATTTATTGGTGCTGTTGAAGTTATGCGCTACATAAGTCCATTTACGGTAATTTTAAGTTATAATCTTGAACCTGTGTATGGTATAGCAATAGCCTTGATATTATTTCCAGAAACCGAAAAAATGTCACCGCAATTTTATATTGGTGCAATTCTAATATTGGTAACGGTATTACTCGATGCGCTCTTTAAAAATTATAAAAGTGGGAGGCAAAAAACAAATAATATTACCAATTAAAGTTTTTATATTTGTACCCTAACTAACTAATAAAACTAATTTCAAATTGTATGGAATACTTAGAGTTTGAATTACCAATAAAAGAATTAGAAGAACAACTCGATAAATGTCAAATTATTGGACAAGAGAGTGATGTTGATGTAACGGAAACCTGCAAGCAAATTGAAAATAAACTTGCAGAAACTAAAAAGGAAATATACAAAAACCTAACAGCTTGGCAACGCGTTCAATTATCACGTCATCCAAATAGACCATATACTTTAGATCATATTAAAGCTTTATGCGGAGAATCTTTTTTAGAACTGCATGGTGATAGAAATGTTAAAGATGATAAGGCGATGATTGGTGGTCTTGGTAAAATTGGAGACCAGTCTTATATGTTTATTGGGCAACAAAAAGGATTTAATACCAAAACAAGACAATATAGAAATTTTGGAATGTCTAATCCAGAAGGATATCGTAAGGCATTGCGTTTAATGAAATCTGCTGAAAAATTCGGTATACCAGTGGTGACTTTAATCGACACTCCTGGTGCGTATCCAGGATTAGAAGCTGAAGAAAGAGGGCAAGGTGAGGCTATTGCAAGAAATATCTTGGAAATGACGCGCTTAAAAGTACCGATCATTACCGTAATAATTGGTGAAGGAGCATCTGGAGGAGCTTTAGGTATAGGCGTAGGAGATAAAGTACTAATGTTAGAAAATACTTGGTATTCTGTAATCTCTCCTGAATCTTGTTCGTCAATTTTATGGAGAAGTTGGGAATATAAGGAGCAAGCAGCAGAAGCTTTAAAACTTACTGCTAAGGATATGAAAAGAATGAAACTTGTAGATCAAATTGTCAAAGAACCGCTAGGTGGTGCTCATACAGATAAAGAGACAACATTTTTGGCAGTTAAAGATGCTATAGTCAAGTCTTATGAAGAACTTAAAAACTTATCACCAAAGGAATTGGTTAAACAACGTATGGATAAATATGCTGATATGGGAGTCTACAAAGACTAAATTCAGCAAACATAGGCTATAAAGAAAACTGAAGTTTTACACTTCAGTTTTTTTTATACATATTAACAATATTTTTGAGTTATTAACAATGAGATTGTTAACGAAGTGTTGAGATTGACAAATGTTAAATTTACATTTCGTCGATACTATTTGGTTACATTTGTGTAATATGAAGCAACCGAGTCCAATAAAAGGTTTTAAAGTAGATAAAAGTACAATCATAAGTTTAGAAAAAGGTAAAATACCACCTCAAGCTATTGATTTAGAGGAAGTTGTACTTGGCGCTATGATGATTGATAAAAAAGGTGTAGACGAGGTTATTGATATTTTGAGTCCGGATGCCTTTTATAAAGATGCCCATAAATATATTTTTGAAGCTATTTTCAGATTATTTGAAAATAGTGAACCAGTTGATTTATTAACCGTTTCTAGTCAGTTAAAAAAAGATGAAAAACTAGATTTGGTAGGAGGTGATTTTTACCTCATTTCACTTACCCAAAGAGTATCTTCTTCTGCTCATATTGAGTTTCATGCTAGAATAATATTACAGAAATATATTCAGCGAAGTTTGATTAAAATTTCTAGTGAAATTATTGAGGAAGCATATGATGAAACTAAGGATGTTTTTGATCTTTTAGACAATGCAGAAGCTAAGCTATACGAGGTTACGCAGGGTAATGTTAAAAAATCTACCGAAACTGCTCAAAGTTTAGTAATTCAAGCTAAGAAGAAAATTGAAGAGATTTCTAACAAAGAAGGATTAAGTGGCATTCCATCTGGATTTGATAAACTAGATAAACTCACCTCAGGATGGCAACCAAGTGATTTAGTAATTATTGCAGCACGTCCAGGTATGGGTAAAACTGCCTTGACGCTTACAATGGCAAGAAATATTGCCGTTAATAGTAATATACCTGTTGCTTTCTTTTCATTGGAGATGTCTTCGGTTCAGTTAATTACCAGATTAATATCTAGTGAAACAGGATTATCATCAGAAAAATTAAGAACAGGTAAGTTAGAAAAGCACGAATGGGAACAACTTAATGTAAAAGTAAAAACACTTGAGAAAGCTCCATTGTTTATAGATGATACACCGTCATTATCAATTTTTGATTTAAGAGCGAAAGCTAGACGTTTAGCTTCTCAGTATGGCATTAAAATGATCATTATTGATTATTTGCAATTAATGACGGCTGGAGGAAGTCAAAAAGGTGGTAACCGTGAACAGGAAATTTCCACCATATCTAGAAATTTGAAGGCATTAGCAAAAGAACTTAATGTACCAGTGATTGCGTTATCACAGCTGTCACGTGCTGTAGAAACTCGTGGTGGAAGTAAAAGACCACTTTTATCAGATTTACGTGAATCTGGTGCCATTGAGCAAGATGCAGATATAGTATCATTTATTTACAGACCAGAATACTATAAAATTGATGAGTGGGATGATGAGGAACGATCTCCTACCGAAGGTCAAGGGGAGCTAATTGTCGCTAAGCACAGAAATGGTGGTTTAGATAATATTAGGTTGAAGTTTATCGGACACTTAGGTAAGTTTGATAATCTTGATGATTTTGACACACCTTTCGTCGGCGAGTTCCATTCTAAAATGAACGCGGCCGCAAACGACGATACTTTTAAGCCAGATAATTATCCTTCTGCATCAGATGCATTTGATGGTCCTGAGGATGATGTAGTTCCTTTTTAACAGCGTTTTTAGATTTAATAAGTTATTTAAGATCTATCTTTGTAGACTTACTTTATAATAGTAATGCCTCATGTTAAATCAAAGACGAACAACAAATATTTTGTTGTTGACTATAGCGATACCGCTCATATTTTATTTGCTCAAGATTCTATCGTTTATCTTTATACCTCTTATTTTTTCAATGTTTATCGCATTGTTATTTCTACCATTGATGCGCTGGTTAGGAAGACGAAATGTTCCTAAGTTTATAAGTATAATTATAGTATTACTATTGGTATCTGGTGGCTTAAGACTAGGTGTTGAATTAATACAATTATCTAGTAAAGAAATTCTTGCTACTAAATCAGATTTTTTTCCTAAGGCAGAGGCGAAATTAGCAGATTTACTATTTTACTTAACAGATAATTTTGGAATTGAAATTGGAGAAGATCAAAACATTTTTTCTCAATTTTTTCAGAAGGAAAATATTGGTTCGACTTTTGGTTTTTTAAGAAAGTTCTTGACTACAATTTTAATGACAGCCTTTTTTGTAGTGCTTTGGTTAGCAGAATCGATCAATGTTCATAAACTACTCAATAATACCATTTTAAAGCAAAGATATACTTCTATCAAGGCCTTCATGAAAATTGAAAAAGACTTAATAAAATTTATTAAAGTGAAGTTTTTAGTCAGTGCATTGACTGGTTTATTTACTGGACTAATGTGTGTTTTTTTTGATATTAGCTTCCCTATTTTTTGGGGATTATTTGCGTTTGCTATAAATTTTATTCAAATGGTCGGGTCTTTTATATCAGTCATTTTATTATCTATTTTTGCGTTTGTGGAATTGGATCCAACAAGTACCTTATTTTTCTTTATTGTTTCAATTTCAATGGTTCAAGTTGTTTTTGGCGCCATACTAGAACCAATTTTTATGGGTAAATCATTCTCCATAAACATTATTGCCGTTTTAGTTATGTTGATGTTATGGGGATTTTTATGGGGAATCCCAGGTTTAATTATGGCAATTCCTATTACCGTTTTTATTAAAATTATATTGGAACAATTTCCAAGTACAAAAGTTATTGCTAGCCTTCTTTCTGGTGATGAAACCAAAGTAGAAAAACTTTAAAACCACCATTTTATACACTGTTTATTTTAAGTATCTTTCTGCTTAAAATTTCTTCTATGGTACATGGTACACATAATGCTCTTGAAGATTCAAGAAATGATAGCATTTTAATATTAATTAATGATGAGTTATTACCCAGAAATGAAGCCAAGATTTCTGTATTTGACAGTGGTTATTTAGTTGGAGATGGTATCTGGGAAGCGTTGAGATTACATGATGGTAAGTTGGTTTTTGCCAAAGATCATTTAAATAGATTATGGCAGTCTGCTAAAACTGTTGGAATGAAACTACCTTTTACCAAAGAAGAATTATTAGAAAAGGTAAGTTATGTGTTATCGGCAAATTCTATGACAGATGGTGTTCATGTCAGAATAATGGTCACACGAGGGATTAAGAAAACACCTTCGCAAGATCCTCGGCTAACAATATCTGGGCCAAATATTGTAATTATACCTGAATTTAAAAAAGCCTCCACTGAATCAAAGAGTAAGGGGATTACATTATTTACTAGTACAATTAGAAGAGGCTCACCAGACTATCTAGATCCACGATTAAATTGCCATAGTAAACTACATGAAGTACAGGCATTAATACAAGCAATAGAAGCTGGAGCAGATGAGGCGTTGATGTTAGATGTCAATGGTTTTGTTTCTACTTGTAATGCAACTAACTTTTTTATGGTGAAAAATAATGAAGTTTGGACCTCTACAAGTAAATATTGCATGAATGGAATAACAAGAACCAAGGTGATTGACGTTTGCCATGCAAATGAAATAAAATGTGTTGAGAAAGATTTTTCCCTATTTGATGTTTATGGTGCTGATGAAGCATTTGTGACTGGAACATTTGGTGGACTAACACCTGTAATAAAAATTGATGGTAGAATTATTGGTAAAGGAGTTTTTGGTGATATGACAAAAAAATTAAGTGAACTATATAATCAGCTAATAAAAAGTGAGGTCAAGAATGGATAATACTAAACGCATTTGTTTATGGTCAGGACCACGCAATATTTCAACTGCCTTAATGTATTCTTTCGCCCAACGTAGCGATACAAAGGTTTTTGATGAACCACTTTATGCTTATTATTTACGACACTATCCAGAGGCTCAAAAATATCATCCAGGTTCTGAAGATATTCTTAGGGTCATGGAAAATGATGGTGGAAAAGTGGTAGCCTCTATATTAACGGCGAGTGAAAAACCTGTTTTGTTTTATAAGCACATGATTCATCATCTCTTAGGATTAGATAAATCATTTATGCATAATACAGTGAACATAATTCTAACTAGAGATCCTTATGAGATGTTACCATCATTTGATAAGGTTATACCAAACCCAATACTAAATGATGTAGGCTATAGGTTACATTTAGATTTATTGAATTTTTTCCGAGAAAATAATATTTCATTTACAGTAATTGACTCTAAGCAAGTCTTGATAGATCCTCAAAAAATATTGAAAAGCTTATGTGGTTTTGCAGGTATTAAATTTGATAAGGCCATGTTGTCGTGGCAACCTCAAAAGCGTTTAGAAGATGGTATATGGGCAAAATATTGGTATAATAGCGTTCATAATTCTAGTGGTTTTATTAAATAT
>Ga0213858_10000369_pt1 | contig 21624 bp, 16 predicted proteins | sample PICome_FD_160122 | JGI IMG/M metagenome (GOLD analysis project Ga0213858, IMG submission 160122) | Coastal seawater microbial communities near Pivers Island, North Carolina, United States - PICO245 | ecosystem: Environmental > Aquatic > Marine > Coastal | place: USA: North Carolina | collected... | reverse complement strand
GATTCGAACCCACGACCTCTTGACTGCCAGTCAAGCGCTCTAGCCAACTGAGCTACATCCCCAACGAGTGGCAAATATATAATGAAGTCGGTTTTAAATAGATACTCTTTTTAAGTATCGGACAGATTATTTCAGGGAATTTGTATTTTCAGAATACTTGTAAGCAGAATGTCTCTAAAAAAGAAGACCCAGTTCTAAACTATTTTTTTAGGATTGGGAAGTGCTTCGTAAAGGAGTCGGTTCTTGGATTTTTCTTTTTTGCGTTCCTCCCTTTGTTTACTCGGTTTACTTCCTTTGTTCGATCTATCTGATTTTACCGAATTTGTTTTTTTATTGCTTTGTCCTCGACCCTTGCTTCGACGCTCAGGAGAACGCCATTGCGGGCCTACGCCAATAGATTTAGGTGGCTGATCTTTATCTAGCTCTCTATCAATCAATCGCTCAATTTTAGAGAATTTAAACATGTCCTCTTGAGATATAAGGGTTACCGCCATTCCCTCTGTTTTAGCTCTTGCTGTACGACCTATCCTATGAACATAATCCTCTGCATCTCCTGGGACATCATAGTTCATAACTAGGTCTATTCCTTTAATATCTATACCACGGGACATTACATCCGTAGCAACCATAATGCGCGTCTTACCACTTCGGAAATCTCGCAAAGCTTCCTCGCGAGCCTCTTGTTCATAGTCTGAGCTAATGCCTTGACACGAATACCCTTTTTGTTTGAGCTTCCGCGCAAGACGCTCCACTTTCTTTTTTGTAGAACAAAAAATAATTATGGAATTAAAATCGTCTTTATCTCCTAACACATGCTGAACAACTGCCACTTTTTGCTCCTCATGCGTCATAATAACCTTTTGAGTCACGCCTTCTGCTGGTTTTGAAATAGCAACAGAAATTTCCTCCGGATTTTTCAATATTTGCTTGGCAAGCTGTCTGATTTTAGTCGCCATCGTAGCAGAAAACATGAGGCTTTGACGCTCGTCCGGTAGCGTCTTTATAATCTTGATGATATCATCGTAGAAGCCAATATCTAACATTCGATCAGCTTCATCTAGAATCAAATGCTTCACGGTATCAAATTTCACATAACCACGAGCTATATGAGCAAGAAGTCTTCCTGGCGTTGCAACAATAATATCTGCGCCGCCCTTCAATGCATCTGCCTCACCCTCCCAACTTACGCCATCTCCTCCGCCATATACGGCATAGCAGGATGCGTTTGTGAAATAGGCAATGCCCTGGATTTGTTGTTCAATCTGCACAGCCAACTCCCTTGTTGGACATAAAATTAGAACCTGAACGCCATCGCTCTGTTCCTCTGCAACTTGATTCAAAGTTGGCAATACAAAGGCAGCTGTCTTACCGGTACCTGTTTGAGCACAGCCAATTAAGTCTTTACCTTCAAGTATAGTTGGAATAGCCTTTTCTTGAATCTCCGTGGCTTCCTCAAAGTTCATATAGGAAAGCGCATCTAGTAGCGTTTCGTTTAAGCCAAAATCCGTGAATTTCTTCATCTAATTATTCTAGGTGTATATCCACCTGAACGTCAATGTCTTGTGAAATAATAGTTTTAGACCAGCCTTCGCCAAGTCCCCATAAATCTCTATTAACAGTAAAGGTGCCGACCAAATGATTTTTTGACGTTTCCTTGATTTCAAGGCTCATTTCATTTGATACGCCACGCAAGGTAAGGGAGCCACTTAGTTTATATGTGGTGGTGCCATTTGTTTTTCCAACAAAAAGAACATCGTTTGCTAAAAAATAGATCCTTGGTGTTTTTTCAATATTGAAAAATTCCTCTTTCTTCTTGAGATGGCCGTCTCTGGTTCGATTCCCGCTTTTAAGAGTATTGATATCCAAAGAACCGGAAATAGCTGTTAATATCCCGTCTTCATAAATTGCTCTGCCTTGAGCGCCCTGAATGGACCCCCTAACGGTATTGAAAATCATATTGCCTGCTTCAAAAGTCGCTACAGTGCTTGAATTAAACACTTTTGGCTGACCGAATACGCTTAAAGTCGCCATTACAGCGATAAACAAGAATGTATTTTTCATAGAAATTTTGAGTTAATCGCCCACTAAGGGATTAATCCTAACTCTTTCAATAACTCCTGTCTTACTCCGTGGTTCGTAAAGGCATCAGATATCTTGCGTTTCACCAGCCTTACATCTAGATCTGCATCTGCAGCCATACCAGCAATAGCACCAAACATACCACCATGACCAATACTCTCTTCTAGTACTAATACATTGTTGTATTTACTTAATATCTCTACAAGGTTTATAGGTAATGGCTTAATCTGTCCTAAATGCAAATGATCAAATAATCCAGATTGAACACTACTTGTTATATGACCAGTTGAAACAATTAGTGAATTAGAATTCTGCTCCGTCAACCAACGGTGCGTACTAAATTCTTCCGGTAAATCACAACTCGTTCTGTCCTTGGGATATCTAATAAATAGTGGTCCATTCAACTCACTCTGAATTTCCCACGCTTGGTAAATCATGGCCTGTAATTCATCTCCATTTCTAGGATTCCAAACGGTAACATTTGGAACATCCATGAGAAAACCTAGATCAAACACACCGTGGTGAGTAGGGCCATCGGCACCCACAATACCTGCTCTATCCACCAAAAAAACTAAAGGTAAATCTTGTAATGCAACGTCATGAATTACCTGATCAATAGCCCGCTGAAGAAACGTACTATAAATATGCACCCAAGCTCGGCCTCCTGCCGCAACAATTCCAGCTGCCGTAGTCACTGTATGAGGCTCGTTGATTCCCGTATCAATAAACTGTTTTGGAAATAGACCTCGAAGCGGAGCAAATCCACTTCCTGCAAACATAGCGGGTGATAAGATTCGTAAGCCTTCATCCTTATTTAGAATAACACGCAACTTTTCTGCTGCCCACCATTGAAAGGTGGTTGCAGGTTCGTAAGATTTCGTCTTTAAAAGATGTGGCCTAACAGTTTGAATATGCAATACTTGCTTACCTCCCTTATTGAACGCAGCAGTTATGCTTTCCAGTAAACTTGGTATATCGTTTCCCTTGTTTTCATAGGTATAGTCCCAACCTAAACTTTGAAAATAGCCTTTATAATTACCATCCGAATGAAGGCGACCAATTGTTGGGTCTATACTTCCGTTATTATCATTCAAAATAACCAACGCATCCGTGTCTAATGTTGCCAAATGATTCAACGCTTCAAAGCTCTGGCCTCCAGTCATAGAGCCGTCTCCAATAACTGCGACTCGTTTCCTAATTAATCCAGTTGATTCATCTGCCAAACAAACTCCGGCAAGAACGCTTATTGAGGTTGAAGCATGGCCGGCACCAAAAAAATCATACGGGCTTTCACTGCGCTTCAAAAATCCGCTAATTCCGTTTTTATGGCGTTGCGTTTGTAGTTCATTCAAACGTCCCGTTAGCGCCTTGTGCACGTAACCTTGGTGCCCAACATCCCAAATTAATACATCAGCAGGAGTATTCATTAGATAATGGAGCACAACTGTTAGTTCTGCAACAGCCAATGAAGATTCTAGATGCGAAACCTTGTCCGATACCAGCGCCAAAAGTTCCTTTTTCAAGTCTTCTGTAAACGTGGTTAATGCTGAAGATTCTATTTCACGCAAGCGCTCTATCATGGCGCAAAATTAGCGCAAAATATTTCGTGACAATCAAAAAATCCAGCGGCGTAAAACGCCGCTGGATTCTCAAATAAATTACCTCTTACCTTTTCGAATTAGGCAACTAGTTTGGCAAAAAATCGCTGCACTCTTTCGAAGATATAATACATCACTGGAACGATTACTAACGTTAAAAAAGTAGCGAATGTTAAACCAAAAATCACAGTCCATGACATTGGCCCCCAGAACACGACGTTATCTCCGCCGAAGAATATATTTGGATCGTTCTCACTAAAAAGGGTATAGAAATTTATATTCATCCCTGTAGCTAATGGAATCAATCCCAATATCGTTGTAATTGCCGTTAGTAATACTGGGCGTAACCTAGTTCTCCCAGCCTCTACAATGACTTCTATAAGCTGTGCTGTGGGTAGCTTTTCATCTTCACCCAAACTCAATTCATCGTGCTTTCTTGCGGTAAGCTGTTTGATGAAATCAATCAAAACAATAGCATTATTTACAACTATACCAGCCAAAGAAATAATTCCAATCATCGTCATCATAATGACAAATTCCATACGGAAAATAACCAGCCCAAGGAAAACTCCAATTAAAGAGAACACCACAGTAACTAGGATAATGAAAGGCGTTGATGCTGAATTAAATTGGCTCACAAGTATGAGGAAAATCAAGAATACAGCAATCAACAGCGCTCCTGAAAGGAAACTCAATTCCTTCGCCTGCTCCTCTTGCTCACCAGTGAAATCTACTTTTACTCCACGAGGAAGATCGTAGCCTTCCATGACTTCCTTAATTCCATTAACCACCTCAGTAGGGTTAGCACCTTCCAACACATTAGACTGAATGGAAATAACTCTCTTTAAATCAATTCTCTTAACAGAGGAGAATGTAGAAGTCTTCCTAGCTTTGGCAACTGCGGATATAGGAACCTGCTTGATACGTCCAGTAGCCTGATCACGGAAAGTCACCTTTTGATTCATCAAGTCCTCAACGTTGTACCGGTATTCGTCAGACATCCTAAGGTTGATTGGATAATCATCTTCTCCATCCTTGAATCGACTTACCTCTTTACCAAATAATGCAGTCCGCATTGCGTCTCCAATTTGTGCAGAGCTCAATCCTAAGGCGCGAGCCTTAATACGGTCCACTTCAATAGGCATCTCTGGTTTACCCGTTTCAACGTCGAGCTTTAACTCTTCAATTCCATCAATCCCTTTAGAATTTATAAAGGTGCGTATTTCATCTGCCGTCTGAACCAAGGCAAAGTAATCATCACCCGCAACCTCAATATTCACAGGAGGGCCTGTAGGTGGACCATTACTATCTTTTGCAACACTCACAACAACACCGGGGTAATTGCTCAAAGTAGCACGAATTTTATTGAGTACATCCGCAGAATTCACCCTGTTCCCTTCAGTATCAATACGCTCTGCAAACGGGTGAAATTGAACGGTGATTTTTGCTTTGTTAGGCGTCTGTGCCATAGACGGGCCAGCGTTTGGATCAGAGGTGCCTTCGCCCACTTGTGCGATGACTGACTCTACCATGTAATTCTGCTGAACACCACTTTCATCCGTGAAATCAAACTCACTCACAATGGCCATGACCTCTTTTTCCAATTCAAGGGTTACCGCATTGGTTTCTTCTATGTCTGTACCTATTGGCATTTGAATGTAAACCATTGCCTGATTTGGCATATTCTCCGGAAAGAAGAGTGTTTTTGGAGGAACTGCAACCAACAGTAGTCCAGATAGCACTAAGAGAACAAAGGTCCCTGCAAAAAATACAATTGGTTTCATTCCGTTAAGCGCGTAGCTCAATACTCCTTTGTATGCTGCCTCAAGTGCTGGAAGCGCTTTGCCTTGAAACCATGCGGTCGCTGGGACAACTAGATAAGCATAAAATAGTGCGAATCCACCGGCGTAAATAAACAGATTGCCCCAGGCCATAGCTCCACCTCCATAGGCAATGACGGCGCCTAATACCATTGCAATTAAGGAAACAATACTTAGTCGTTTTTTATTCAATGGCGCTTCATCTACTTTCATGAGTGCAGACGTCAATCCAGGGTTTATAACTAGAGCCACAAAGAGGGAAGATGAAAGCACCGTTATCAAGGTAAGCGGCAAATACTTCATGAATTCACCAAAAAGACCGGGCCAAAAAGCAAGGGGTAAAAATGCTGCAAGCGTTGTAGCCGTTGACGCAATAATCGGTAAGGCAACTTCTCCGGCTCCAAGTTTAGCGGCTTCAATTCTTGAATATCCTTCATCCATGAATCTATAAATATTCTCTACGACCACAATACCGTTATCCACAAGCATACCCAAGGCAAGAACCAACGCGAACAGCACTATGGTATTCAAGGTAATTCCCATCGCGTTCAAGATGACAAAACTCATGAGCATGGACATTGGAATCGCAATTCCAACAAAAAGTGCATTGCGCAGACCCAAGAAGAACATCAAAACCAACACAACGAGAAGCATACCAAAAATGATGGAATTTTCAAGATCCGCTACTTGGGTTTTGGTCTGCTCGGAAGTGTCGTTTGTTACAGATATACTGAGGTTATCGGGGAAATAGTCGCTATTTGCTTCCTCTAATAATTCCGCAATTTTTTTACTTACTATAATCTGATTCTCACCTGAGCGCTTGAAGACGTCCAACATAACTACTGAGGAACCATACTGTCGGGCATACGATTCGCGCTCTACCTCATCAAATTCTACTTCAGCTACGTCCGCAAGTCGGACCAATTGCATTTTTTCACTTTTAATGATCACATTTCGCAGTTCCTCTAACTCTCTGATTTCACCAACAACCCGGACATTACGGCGATACCCATCAACCAATAGGTTACCTCCAGAAATTGTCATGTTTTCATTTTGAATAGCTCCCGCTATGTCTCGGAAGCTCAGCTGAAGGCTTTCTAGTTTTTTAGTATCAACAAGTACGCGTACTTCTTTATCATCAATTCCCCGTATATCTACTTTTGAAATTTCCGTGAGATCTTCAATTTTTTCCTCTAGATATTCTCCATAATCCTTGAGCTGATCCAAGGAAAATTCGCCGGACATATTGATATTCATTATCGGCATCAATTCGGAAAAGTTCAACTCAAAGACGTTGGGATCAACAGGAAGGTCAGAGGGGAAATCTGGTTGGCCCATAGCCGCGTCTACCTTATCTTTTACCTTACGAAGAGCGTCTTCCGGGGTAACGTCAAAATTAAATTTGACCTGAACGGTAGAATACCCTTCCACAGAAGTAGAGTTTATTTCATCTACCCCTGAAATTCCATTTATTTCCTTTTCTAGTGGACGAGTAATCAATTTCTCAATATCCACTGGTGAATTGCCCGGGTATGGAGTCCCTACATATATTTCTGGAGTTACAATTTCCGGGAACGCTTCAGAAGGCATTGACGTGTAGCTGAAAATTCCAGCTGCAAAAATGATTACCGTCAAAACATATACCGTCATTCGGTTCTTCACCGAAAAGGTGGACGGCCCAAACTGTTTTATCAAACTCTTATTTTCTTCCATTTCTTCTAGGTGGATTTCAAGGATTATCCCAATACTACTTCTTGCCCTGTACGAACACTACGAGAACCCTTATCAACTATGACCGTTCCTGCTTCTAAACCCGTCATAATTTCAGTTCTGCCATTAAATGTCAACCCAGTGGTCACCCAAGTTTTTACAACTTTATACCTTTCTGTTCCACTAATGTTCTTTAGTGAGTAGATAAAGTCATTCCCCTCTACATCCTGCTGCACAAGGCTTGCCGGCACACTCAAGGCTTGATCATTCTTGTAATCTTGTAGAGCAACATGTACCATTTGATTAGGCTTTACTCCTTCCGCTTCTGGTAGACTAACGTTAATTGAAAATGTGCGGTTGCCTTCCTGTATAAATTGGCCAACTTGAAGTACTTCAGCGGCTACCTGGTAATCCATTGAAGTAAATATTACGTTTGCCGGTGTTCCTACGTGAACCCTGTTCGCATACGTTTCTGGCACGTCTGCCTTAACATATACTCCCGAAGTGTTTACCAACCGAAGCGCTGGTGATTGTGGACCAGCTAACTGACCTTCCTTGGCAAAAACCGCATCAATCGACCCTGCGAATGGCGCACGAATCTCACTCAATGCAATCTGTTCTTTCAATGTCTTCACTTTCTGCACCAAACCGTCATAATTATTCTTAGCCTGTAAGAACTGAATCTCTGAACCTATTTGTTGGTCCATCCATAAACGCTGCTGCTTTTCAAATACAGTTTTTGCTAGTTCCAGTCCATTTTCTAATTCTGCCAAGGAAGACATCATTAGGTCAGTATCTAGAGACAAAAGAAGCTGACCCTTATTGACACGTTGACCGTTCTTGACATAAATCTTTTCAACTGTGCCGCTTGCTGTAGTATATAGATTGATGCTCTTATCTGCCTCAACTGCCCCAAAAACATCAAAATAATGTAAAAAGACACCTGGAGTCACCTCCAAAGAGGTTACCACGTCATACACTTTTGAGGTATCCAAGGCCGCTATTTTTGACTCTACCTCCGAGAGCAGAACGTTGATGCTATCCCTTGAATTCACTAATTTTTCTTTCTTCGTATTGAGGTCTGTAATTGAGCTCTGATTATCAGGAGCGCCACAAGCTACGAGTGCAATACTGCTTAAAATGAAGAAAACTTTTTTCATGTCCTGTACTTATTTCTGTTCTTGTTTAGTCATTAAATATTCCAATTCGGACTTTTTGTCCAAGGCATTCTGTGCTGCCATAAATTTTGCTTGGAGAGCTTCTTGATATTGAGCCTCACTTTGGGTGAGCTCCATAGAAGACGTCATACCCTCTTTGTATTCCATTCTACGCTGATCTCTAATTCGTTTTGAAAGGCTTACGCTCTCCTTTTGAGCCAAATAGTCCGCAATACCTTGGTGGAAATCGTTAACCAACGCAGCGTGTTGCATGACCAACCCGTCTTCCATTTGTTTTAGGCCTATGACTGCCTGATCTCGCTGAATTTTTGCCTCTTGTACCTTGGCGTGTCCGTTTCCTGAGGTGAAAAGAGGAATATTTATATTTCCTGCAACTAGACTGCTTGGAATATCCACAGCGTCATCACTGAAAATATTCGCCTCTCCACTCATGTATTGTATGTTATTTTGATACGTTACTCCAACCGTTGGTAGAAATCCTAGTTTTTGGTTGAGCAGCTGAAGCTTAGCGCCCTCAACTTGATTGGCCATACCCAAGTAATCAACGGTAGAGGTTGGGTTAAACGCAATTGTGGCCATAGTAGATGTAGCAGCATTTACAACCAAGTCTTCCATATTGTCTAATAGCAGAATTTCTTGTTCTACAGGAAAACCCATTTGAAGCTTCAATAGCATTTTAGCCACTTTTGCCTGTCCCTGAGAATAGCGCAACGCATTTTTAATGTTGTTGTAATTCAACATCATCTGATCTGCATCTGCTTTTGATACCAGACCTGCTTCATTCATCTTTTGCATCTCAAATGCTAAATCTGCGAGATAGCCTTCGTTGGCTTTTAATACGTCTATACTCTCTTCACTCAGCAAAGCAAGGTGGTAAGCCTTTGCTACCTCTCTTTTCAACTCTGCCTTACTCTGTTCCATTCCAATAGCCGCTCCTTCTTTGAGCACTTTAGCGGCCATTAAACCCACAACGTAGGAGCCGTCAAAAATCAACTGATTTACCGCGATTCCGGCTTGGGCTTGATAATCGGTCCCAAAAACCAATTCTTCTAAAACACCATTTCCATCGAAGTCTGTAACTAAAGCACCTAGCTCTACATTATAGATGTATTGTCCGCTTGCAGAGGCTTGCGGCAATCCATACGCCAAATTCTGTCTGTAAATCTGCTTTGCCCTATCAATTTCCAATTTGGCAATCTGCACCCCATATGCATGATCTAAAGCGTAGTCCTGAGCGGATGCCAATGAAAATTTCTCTTGAGCAACCGCCAGGTTGGCAATACAAAGTGGCACAAAGAGCAATCTTAGTATTCTCATTCTTCGTTATTTATTAATTGATTTAAGTATTTGATTCCTTTGTTTGATGCGATTCCACGAATGTGGTATTTCAAGCTAGTTTGTCTGAGCCGATCGAGACTCGTGGGCTGCTCAGAAACATTGTTTTCGTGGGCTGCTAGAATATGTCCGTAATACAAAATGGTAATGTGGTCTACTTCAAGGTCTTTTCTGTAAAGACCTTCTTTAATTCCCTTTTCAAGGTTGTGGTGAGTCATTTTAAAAACAATCTCCTCCCTTTTTTTCTTCAAGTTTGGAGCTATGTCAGGGTAATACCGCTCGAGTTGTCCAATCAACCTATCCTCGTCACCACGGATGTGTTTTTCCGCAAATCGCTCTATGGCAAACAAGTCATCTATGGCGTTTCCACCATGATTTTCAACAGCCTGAAAAAGAGCGTTTTCCATCATTACAGCAAAAGCAGAAAATGCTTTTAGTAAAAAATCGCTCTTATTATTTACATACTTATAAAGCGTTTTTTTTGAAATCCCGCAGGCAACAGAAATTTGATCCATAGTCACCGACTTGATGCCAAACTTTTTAAAAAGCTCAACACCAACGGTAAAAATTTTGACTGAATCTGAATGGGTAGTCATTAGTTGTTAGGGCAAGTACGGAGGCTGTTTTCTCATATTAGGAAACATAAAATTCACAAAACGTTTCCAAAGTTTCGTCTATTCAACAATTTTTATGCCACAATGTTTCATTCTGTGGTATTTCTAATTAAAATCGTATTTTATATGACCTACAAAGTGCATCTTTGTAGCAAACAACATTGAAAATGAGTATCTCTAATATCTTGCAAACACCGACTATTGGTAACGTAATCACCGTAAAAGGGTGGGTACGAAGTTTTAGGAGCAACAGGTTTATTGCTTTAAATGACGGTTCATCTTTAGCCAACTTACAGTGTGTTGTAGACTTTGAAAAAGAGGAAGAGACAGAGCTCAAACGCATTACCACAGGAGCATGTCTTTCCGTTACTGGAGAATTAGTTGAAAGCCAAGGTAAAGGACAAAGCATAGAAGTTATTGTGAGCTCTTTTGAGGTTTTGGGCGATGCTCCCGTTGAAGAATATCCGCTACAACCCAAAAAGCATAGCTTAGAATTTTTACGTGAAATCGCACATTTGCGCCCCAGGACCAATACGTTTGGTGCTGTCTTTAGAATTCGCCATGCCCTGTCTTTTGCGGTCCACAATTACTTTAATAAAGAAGGTTTCTTCAATTGGCACAGCCCCATTATAACAGGGTCTGATGCGGAAGGAGCAGGAGAAATGTTTCGAGTAACCGCATTGCCTCAAGGCAGCGATAAAGATAGTAGTGAGGACTTTTTTGGTAAGGAAACGCACTTAACTGTAAGCGGCCAGCTTGAAGGCGAATTGGGAGCCATGGGTCTAGGTAAAATCTATACATTCGGCCCCACATTTAGGGCAGAAAATTCCAATACTACGCGACACCTTGCAGAGTTTTGGATGATTGAACCTGAAATGGCCTTTTACGACTTGGAGATGAACATGGATCTTGCTGAAGACTTCCTAAAGTACACCATCCAGCACGTGTTAGATAATTGCCGTGAAGACTTGGAGTTTTTAGATAAAAGGTTTGCAGACGAACAGAAGTCAAAACCCCAATTGGAGCGCGCTGAACAGGGCCTAATTGAAAAATTAGAATTCGTTGTAAAGAATGATTTTATTCGATTGAGTTACTCTGATGCAATTGATATTCTTAGAAACTCTAAGCCCAATAAAAAGAAGAAATTTAAATACCCCATCAACGAATGGGGAGCTGATCTGCAAAGCGAGCATGAACGCTTCCTAGTAGAAAAGCACTTTAAAGCTCCCGTTGTTCTCTATGATTATCCAGCAAATATCAAAGCGTTTTACATGCGTTTGAATGAAGACGAAAAAACGGTGAGAGCTATGGACATTTTATTTCCAGGAATTGGAGAAATTGTAGGTGGTTCTCAACGTGAGGAACGTTTTGACGTTTTGAAAGCCAAAATAGGTGAGGTGGGTATTCCAGAAGAAGAATTGTGGTGGTACCTCGAAACACGGAAGTTCGGGACTTGCGTTCATAGTGGCTTTGGGCTTGGATTTGAACGACTTGTCTTATTTGCAACAGGGATGGGAAATATTCGTGATGTAATTCCTTTCCCGCGCGCACCCAAAAGCGCCAGTTTCTAAATAGCCCCCTAACCTATGCTCAAGCAAACCCTTTCACAAAAGCTCCAACAGAAGCTGAGTCCTCAACAGATTCAGCTAATGAAACTTGTTCAATTGCCTACACAGAGTTTAGAGGCTCGAATCAAACAAGAACTTGAGGAAAACCCTGCGCTAAATGAGGGGCGTGAAAAGCAAGAGGAAAATTTTGAAAACGACAACGGAGACGAACGTGAAGTGCGCGACAGCATGGAAGAAATAAACTGGGACGACTACCTGCGCGACGACGACGTTCCTGAATACAAAACCCGTTCAAACAATTACAGTGCTGATGACGAGTTGTACGAAGCACCGGTTGTAGTTAGCGAAAGCTTCCATGAAAGTCTCATCAGTCAATTGAGGTTGCGCAACCTTTCAGAGGAGGATTTAGAATTGGCTATTTATCTGGTTGGCACCATTGACGACGACGGAATTCTCCGCAGATCTATGGAAGACATAGTGGATGACCTTGCTTTTTCACAAGGTGTTTTTACCGATGAAAGTGAGCTTGAAAGATTACTATCTACCATTCAAGATTTAGACCCTCCAGGTGTAGGAGGTAGAGATCTTCAAGAGTGTCTAATACTACAATTAGAGCGAAAAACCCCTTCGCTGAAAGTGAATCTGGCGCTCAGCATACTCGAAGATTATTTTGACATTTTTGTAAAACGTCACTATCAAAAACTAATGGATAGGCTTGGTGTGCAAGAAGATGAGCTTAAAGAGGCCATTGATGAAATTAGTCGGCTAAACCCCAAACCCGGTGGATCGTCTAACCTTAGTCGTCCAACTGAAAATGTTATTCCAGACTACAATCTTAAAATAGTAGACGACAAGCTAGAATTGACTTTAAATGGTAGAAACGCGCCTGAACTAAGTTTAAGCCCTAAGTATAGGGAAATGTTAGAGCACTATAAGGCAAACGGACAAAAGAACAAGGCTGAAAAAGAAGCGCAGCTTTTTGTAAAGCAAAAATTAGATGGTGCCAAATGGTTTATTGAAGCTATTGTCCAAAGACAACAAACCTTAATGTTTACCATGGAGGCTATTTTAGAGTACCAGCAAGAATATTTTTTAACTGGAGACGAACGTAAGTTGAGGCCAATGATTCTTAAAGATATTGCTGAAAAAATAGAAATGGACATCTCCACCGTGAGCCGAGTTGCGTCCAATAAGTACATACAAACACCATATGGAACGTTTTTGATTAAGCGATTTTTCTCCGAATCCATGACTAATGCCGACGGTGAGGAGGTGAGCACCAGAGAAATAAAGAAAATACTAGAGGACGTGGTTTCAGAGGAAAACAAACGCAAACCCTTGACTGATGAAGCGTTAGCTAAAATCCTTAAGGAAAAGGGCTATCCTATTGCTAGAAGAACTGTCGCTAAATACAGAGAACAACTTGACATCCCTGTTGCACGAATGAGAAAAGAACTCTAGTGAAACATACCCCGAAATATATATTAGCTCAACTTCTTAGTTACGGTCTGCATCCAGGCTCTCTTCCCACGGTGGGGACGCTCTATATTATCTATGCCTTACCGCAAATATTCAGTCTTGAGAGCATTGCACGCATGATGAGTATTGTACTTGTGGGCACATATATCATACCCGTAATTGTGATTTACATTATGACTCTTCTTGGTATCATTGAAAGCGTTCACTTGATTAATAAGAAGGACCGAATCTATCCGTATACTATAACTACTATGAGTGCGCTGCTCACCTCGCGAATTTTAACTTCCATGGGCGCTCCCGTAGAAATCATTTATTGTAGTTTGGGGTGCGCATTTATTTTAGTGGTGAGCGCAGTACTCATACCCTTCTTTAAAAGTAGTGCTCATTTGGCAGGTATAACGGGATTTGCAGGCTTGTATTTAGGGATGAATGAAAAATACGGCTCGGGAGAATTCAAAAATATGCTGATAATTATTCTTCTTTGTATTGCTTTAGCTTGGGCGCGCATCTATCTCAAAAGACATACCTTAAAAGAAGTGCTGACAGGAAGTATTTTAGGGTTTGGCAGCATATACTTACTGATTTCTAAGTAAGACAATTCGTTTACTCATTCTACTTGGCGACGCCGAGTATTTTATGGATATTTATACTTTCAAACCATGTTCAATAAGAATAAGTATATGAAAAACGTTTTTCGTCTTCTATTTTTCGCATTTGCGTTCTTAGGATTTTCAAATATTGCTGAGGCATCTCACAATGCCGGCGGCGATATACAATACGAGTATATTAGCTCCACTGGAGGAACCCATAAATATAAAATCACGATGCGCCTGTATCGTGATAACTCAGGAATTACACTTCCTGGATCAGCCCTCATCTATGCCTGTTCGGCCAATTACCCAACGGTAAGTGCCACGCTTGTTGAAATTGGTTCAACTGGAGGTACAGGGGTTGTTGCTCCAACGCTTTTTGATTGTGTGAGCAGCTCCAACGCCGGTGTAACTATTCATGTGGTTTTGTACGAAGGGGAGATTACTTTACCTGGAAATGCTCCAGATTGGACTTTTGCATTCAGCACATGTTGTAGAAATCCAGCAATTGATAACATCCTGACTCCTTCATCACAAGGTTTCTACATTGAAGCAAAATTGAATAACCAAATAGGTCAAAATAATAGCCCAGAGTTTGTGAGTGAGCCTGTCCGTGCATTTTGTACAGGGCGTACTTTTAACTGGAAGCAAAGTGTAGTTGAACCAGATGGCGACTCACTATACTACCGTATCTCCCACGTAAAAGACGATGCCTTTGGTAGTTCTTGTGGTTCAGCAAATATTGCTTATGCACCGGGTTGGACGTACGATCAGCCCATTACTACATCTCCGCCCAATTCTTTATACATGAACCCATCAACCGGATTAATTACCTTCAAGCCATCTGCCATTGAAATTGACGTTATGGCTGTAACAGTGGATGAATACAGGTTTGACTCAACGCTTTATGTTTGGAGAAAAATTGGTGAAGTAAACCGCGATATGCAAATCGCAATTGCCTCTGCTTGTACTCCTATTGCTCAAGCAGGTGTGGTCTTGGACTACACCCTACCAGAAATTTATCAGGACCCTGTCAACGGTCTACCCACTGTAGACTACCAATGTTTAGATTCTACGGTAATATTAAAATTTGCGGTTAAACTAGATTGTAGCTCCATTTCTGCTGACGGGACGGACTTTAGACTTACCAAACCTGACGGTCAACCTCTTGCAATTAAGGGTCTAACCGCATATTGTGATAATAACTTTGAAGCATCCGAGATGGAGGTTAAGCTGTATAAGCCGCTGTCCAAAAACGGAAAATATTTCCTTTACTCCAAGGTGGGTAATGATGGAAATACTTTGCTAAACAAATGTGGTTTCCCAATGGATGAGTTTGACACTATTCAGCTTAATGTTACGGGTTGTTTCTCTGCGGATTATGATTTAGAAAATGTAACTATTGAGAATGACCTGAATCCAGTGCTAGAATGGTCTGCAGATACCAATTCGTATCCAACCTATTTATTCCAAGAATGGCAGATTTTCAGAAAAGACCCTAACCAGACACAATGGAATAAGGTTGGAACTGTTTTCAACCAATACAAATACGATTTCAAAGACGCGCAAGTTGGTTTTATTAAAGTTGATCAAGATAGCTATGATTATCGCGTTGAAATGAAGTTAAATGATGACCTGCAGGGTCCTTCAAATGAAGTTCACAGTATTCTGTTAGAAAGAGATAATGGCGTTGTACCTATAGTAGATCCCGATACCATCCCTGTTAACTTACAATGGAACACTTACAACGCTTGGCCAGTAGATAGCTACTCCGTCGTGCTCCAAGAAAAAGTGAACGGAACATGGATGCCTGAGTACCTGCACTACAATGTTGCATCTCCTCAGAATCCTGTTCTTGCGCCAGATACTACTTACCAGCTTTTTGTTCCAGAATTATTCCCAGGAGAGTATAGAGTGTGCGTAAGAACGACAAACCCGAATGACACACAATACACAGCATATTCGAACTGTTTACCTATTATTATCACAGTTCCACCTGTTCCAGATACTGTGGTTGTACCGAACTTTATTACACCTAATAATGACGGTACGAATGATGAATTCATTATTCAGTTCATTGAAGACTACGAAGATTTAAGCCAAGTAACCATCTTTAATAGATGGGGAGACAGAGTTTGGCAAAGCGGTACGTTCTATGATAACTCTAACCCTTGGAGAGGAACGAACCAAAATGGTACTCCTTTGGCCGATGGTGTATATTTCTACTCGGTTAAATTGGTCAATGCAAGCGATAATTATGAATACGTGGTCAACGGAACGGTCACCATAGTTGATGCACGCTAAAAGATTTTTTCAAGCCTAAAACGCTAAAAAGCCCGGTTCCCTGAGAGTCGGGCTTTTTTTATCTTTAACCGTATGTCCAAGGCACCCGAACACATTCAAAATTTACTAAAGACCCTCCCAAATAAACCAGGAGTATACCAACACATTGACAAAGAGGGTAAAATTCTTTATATCGGTAAGGCCAAAAATTTAAAGAAAAGAGTCAACAGCTATTTTACCAAAAGCGTCACCAGCGCGCGAATTGCTGTTATGATCAAAAAGGTATCGGATATTAGGACAATTGTTACAGATTCTGAAGGCGATGCCCTTTTATTGGAAAACAACTTGATTAAGGAGCATCAACCCCGCTACAATATCAATCTAAAAGATGATAAAAGCTACCCGTACATTACCATTAGAAACGAACGCTTTCCACGTATATACGGCCTTAGAAATATAAAAAGAGACGGCAGTGAATATTATGGGCCATACCCTTCTGTTAAGGCAATGAAAGCTGTTTTAGAGCTCATCAAACAGATGTACCCCACTAGAACATGTAAGTACCTGTTAAGCGAAGAAAACATAGAAAAGGGTAAATTCAAGACGTGTCTCGAATATCATATTGGCAATTGCAAAGGGCCTTGCGAAAACCTTCAAAATGAAGACGATTACAACGAGGATGTTGAAGCCGCTAGGAAAATCATAAAGGGCCAGCTTGGGGAAGTCAAGCGCAACCTAAAGGCAAAAATGGCCGGCCATGCTGCTTCACTAGAGTTTGAAGAAGCACAAGATTGTAAAGACCGGTTAGATGCTCTTGAAAAATACGCCGCAAAGAGCACAGTGGTAAGCTTCAAGATGTCAAACATAGATGTTTTCAGCGTTTCTATGGATGCTGAATTTGGCTATGTCAATTATCTAAAAATCGTAGAAGGAGCAATAGTTCAAAGCTATACGGTTGAAATGAAGAAGAAACTAGAAGAAGAACCAAAAGATTTCTTACACCTTGCGATTCCTGAAATTCGAGACCGATTTGGGTCCACTTCCAAAAGAATATTTACCTCACACCCTCTTGATTTAAAAATGGAAGGGATAGAGTTTATGGTTCCTCAAAAAGGAGAAAAGAAAAAAATTGTAGACCTCAGCGTAAAAAATGCCCTTTACTATAGGCAAGAGAAGTTAAAGAATATTCAAATTGTTGACCCCGATAGGCATGTTAATCGGATTATGACACAAATGAAAAGCGATTTAAGGATGCCCGAAGAACCAAGACATATAGAATGTTTTGACAACTCTAATATTCAGGGTACTAGTCCGGCTTCCGCCTGTGTTGTATTTAAAAACGGGAAGCCGTCAAAAAAAGACTACAGAAAATTCAATATAAAAACTGTAGACGGCCCGGATGATTTTGCCTCAATGGAAGAAGTGGTTCACAGAAGGTACCGCAGACTTCAAGATGAGGGAGAACCTCTTCCTCAACTCATTGTGATTGATGGGGGTAAAGGTCAGCTTAGCGCCGCATTGTCCTCATTAGAACGATTAGGTCTTCGTGGCAAAATCACCATAATAGGTATTGCGAAAAGGTTAGAAGAAATATACTTTCCTGGTGACCCTTATCCTTTGTATCTAGATAAAAGAAGTGAAACCTTAAAAATTATACAACAGGCAAGAGACGAAGCGCACCGCTTTTCTCTGAGTCATCATAGAAATAGAAGGAGTAAGGGCGCATACAGCAGCGAATTGGACGGAATAAAAGGAATAGGCCCAGAAACGATTAAATCCTTAATGCGAACCTTTAAAAGTGTCAAAAACATTAAGACCGCTTCAATGGATGAACTTATAGATTGTGTTGGTCAACAAAAAGCTAATCTGCTGAAGAGACAATTAAAGAGTTAATCTTCTTTAATTAAGTAGCTCTGCCAACTGGTATGAAAAAATAGCACAGCTGTTTCATCGCGGTCATTAAAGAATTGAATCATCCGCGCAACAGTAGTGACTATTTCTTTAGCTTTTTCAACGCGCTCCTTCAAAATCAAGTCAATGCTATCTATATAAATAGCTACTCCCGTATTTGAAACACTCATGTCTTCAGGATCTTTATCCTCGTCGTCTTCACCGCCTAAAATCTTTATGATTGGCCAATTCAAGCCTCCAGCATTGAGTTCCTCGCGGACTTCTGCTGCATCAACTACGAATTGGATTGAAGTACCTTCAAACATGTTTTAAAATTTTGGCTAAGGTCAGATAAAATCTGTGATTTCTTTGAATTCTTTTTTAGAGATATCTGGAACCCGTGCACCCTCTTTAGGATATCCTACAGGCAAGAGTAAAAACGGTTTTTCATTTTTGGGCCTGCCAAGAATTTCAGATAAAAAGCCCATTGGCGAGGGTGTATGTGTGAGTGTACACAATCCGGCAAGATGAATAGCTGCGATTAAGAACCCACATGCAATGCCTACGCTTTCTTGTACATAGTAGTTTTTAGCCTTTTCACCTTTATCGGACACATCAAAGTTCTTTCGGAATACAACTATTAACCAAGGGGCATCTTCTAAAAAAGGTTTCTGCCAATTGGTTCCAAAAGGCTCTAAATCTTTTAACCATTCCTCAGAGGCACGTCCTTTATAAAACAACTTTTCTTCCTGTTCCGCGGATTCTCTAATCTGCCTTTTTACATTGGAATCTTGAACAGCAACAAAATGCCACGGCTGCTTATTGGCCCCACTAGGCGCACTAGCTGCCAAAGAAATCAATGATTCAATTTCCTCTTTAGAAACCGCAGTGGTTGCAAATTCCCTGACACTTCTGCGGGAGCCAAGACTTTGCTTGAACTGTTCAAAAAGCGTCAGTGCCTCCTCTTTTGAAGGAGGCCAAGGGGAATACGAAATCATTGGTGCTTCCATTATTCCCAAGTTACTTTTTATTTTAAGGCATCACTAATGATCTTACCGTCACTCACACCCACCACTCTTTTTGCTTTAGCAATAACCCGATCATCATGGGTTGCAAAAACGAATGTCATGTTTTCCTGCTCGTTCAATTGAAGCATGATTTCAAGTAGCTTGGTAGTACTTTCTGAATCTAAATTAGCTGTGGGTTCATCTGCTAGCACGAATTTTGGTTTTGACGCAAGGGCTCTTGCCACGGCAACACGTTGCTGCTGACCCCCGGAAAGCTCACCTGGGCGTTTATCTTCCTTACCCGCCAGCCCTACTGCCTTGAGCAGCTGATTGGCGCGTTCCAAGCGCTCATTCTTTGAACGGTTTTGAAGAAGCATGATAAAACTTACGTTTTCTGTGGCGCTGAGGACAGGAATGAGATTGTATGCTTGAAAGACAAAACCAATGTGATGTAAACGAAAATCAATGAGTTGGTTATCACTAAGTCGGGTTATATCCGTACCGTCAATGATGATTGATCCAGAATTGGGCTGATCTAATCCTCCCAAAAGATTAAGCAGCGTAGTCTTGCCGCAACCGGAAGGTCCTTTTAAGGCTGTAAATTCTCCCTCTGAAATAACTAAGTCAATACCATTGACCGCCTTAACAGGTACGGCGCCTTCGTAAATTTTATGTAGCCCTTTTACTTCAATGACTGCCTTACTCATAATTAATTACCTCTAATGGCCGCAACCGGATTTAACTTCAGTGCCTTGTAGGCTGGGAATAACGCTGCAATCAATGCGGTGGTAATAACCATGATTGCAATGATTAAATAATATTCTGGTACAATTTCAGGATAAATTACACTTCCAACACCCAGCTCGGCAAGGCCGTCTTTTTTTGTACTTAGATCTAAGCCAATTCTCATCATAGCTCTTACCGTAACATCTCCTAATACTATTCCTATTGGACCTGCTACAATACCTAGCATGAGTGTTTCTAAGAGAATCATCAAGAACACTTTGCGTTTATTCATCCCCACCGCCATAAGCATGCCTAGTTCTCGGCGTCTTTCCAAGACAGCCATGAGCATGTTGTTGATGATGCCAAAAAGTAATGCAAGCATAATTATTCCCAATACCAATACAAGCATAATACCCATCATATCGTCTGCAAAACCCAGCTCAGGACTATTTTGTTTCCAAGAAGTAATTACGATTGGTCCATTTACTTGAGAAACTATAGCCTGCGTCTTTTGCTCGGTATCCTCACTTTTATCGTAACTGATTAATACCTCATGGATTAACGAACCACCCACTATTTTTTCAATATCATCCTGTTGAACATACAGATTAAGTTCGTCCCAAGCCGCATTAAGTGTTCTGTAGATTCCGCTAACACGGAACGTTGCTTTGTGAATAACCCCACGCTGATCTTGAAAAGTCAGCACTAGTTTCTTCCTCATGCCTAAACCCATCTTTTGCGCCAACTTCTCGCTGATTACCACCCCCTTGCGAACTTTAGATTCAAAAAAATCACCTTCAACTGTATAACTAGGGATAGTGGTCACTTTACGCTCTGCCTCTGCATCAACACCAATGATTCTTGTTGCGCGCGTCTTTTTGGGTGAGGCTACCATGCCCTGCAAAACCGTACGCTTTGCATATCCTATGACAAAATTTTGTGCATCCAAGGTTGTTTCAAGCTCTTGAATAGCCGCTTCACTAAGCACGGCACTTGGCTGTGGATCTTCTATAAATGCTCGGTGGTGCGCCTGACTGTGCCCAAGTGTTGCGCCTATAGCCGCAGCAGTACGCTCATTATTCATCCCAAAAGAAAAACCTATGATTACTAACCCTGCCCAAATACCTATAGCAATGGAACTTAAAACAATAATAGATCGGATTCGAGAGCGCCAAATATTACGCCAAGCAACTTTAAGAATCATGAGCGCATACTTTCAATGGGATTTAACTTCATGATTTTCCAAACTGCATATAAGCTCACTAAAACCCCAATACAGAAAATAATTGTACCGTGGTTAAGGTTTATAATGAAGGATGTTGTCGTATATAATTTCGGCTCAAAGTTATATTGCTCAATAGCCTCTTTCATTTGTCCACTAAGGTCAATTGGGTTGTATTTAAAATAAAATTGAATCGGTTTAACTACAGCCATTCCCACTATGGCTCCACCCATAATTAGAATGATGTTTTCTAACATTGTTACTATAGCCAACGTTGATCTTCGCATACCAATACTAACCAAAATTCCAAATTCTCGTTGGCGTTCTGCTACCATCATTATTACTGTTCCAAGCAAAACGAAGGATATAATAAAGTAGAGTATGGTCACAAAGATTCTACCCCCCGCCATATCAACCTCAATAGTTTGAATGATTTCTGGAAAAAGTTCCTTCCATTCTAAAATTTCTAATGATTTGGAAGTCGTTTTTTTGAGAATTTCACCCACAGCGGCATAATCCGTACCG
>Ga0213858_10000366_pt1 | contig 21693 bp, 14 predicted proteins | sample PICome_FD_160122 | JGI IMG/M metagenome (GOLD analysis project Ga0213858, IMG submission 160122) | Coastal seawater microbial communities near Pivers Island, North Carolina, United States - PICO245 | ecosystem: Environmental > Aquatic > Marine > Coastal | place: USA: North Carolina | collected... | reverse complement strand
CTTCTTGGTTGAGCATGAGCAGGTGTTTATGTACAAAAGAGATGGAGAGTGGAACTCAGTGGGCAGGCATTCTTTTGTAAAGCCCGTAGAGCCTAAAGGTATGTTCTTGTTTACAGGAGCAGAGTATGAGCCGCTTATGGGCGAGATGGTGTATCCAAGTGAATACACTCTTAGTCAAGACATCAAGAAAGGAGATTTGATAAACTTTGCTCCTGAAAGTGAGTATGAGTTTGATGTTGATGGTCAGCTCATGTACAGGATAATGGACAGACATATTACAATGCACCGGAATGAACTTCAAGAAAGCTAGGACAGACATCATTGATGCGGCAGAGAAAGCCGTCAAACAACTTATCAAGGTTGCAGAAGAAAAGATTATTACCGAAGACCCTGAAAACGATTTGGCTGCTGACAGGCTTAAAAATGCAGCGGCTACAAAGAAGTTGGCAATCTTCGATGCGTTTGAGATAATATCAAGAATAGAGCAGGAAAGAGAAAACTTAAATGAAGCGTCAGAAGCAGCAGATAAATCCGTTGGAGGATTTGCAGAAAGAAGGTCAAAGTAGCCTTTATACTGTACTAGACTCTCACATTCCCGGCACGGTTGTGTCGAACAAGAATCGTAGCAAGAGTTGGAAGTATGGCTACGACCCCAAGTATGACGTTGTTGTTATTTCAAAGACAGGAGAGATTGGTGAGGTTGTGGAAATCTCAGGCCTAAAGATTGCTTTGCCTAAAGCGCCAAAAAATGTTTGGTCAAGAAGTAAAAAGAAAGAAGAGCAGTATTGGGAGAGACATGAGATACCTAAGGTCTTAGACAAAATACAGAGCATCTTCCATTGGAACGAGATGCCCAAGGAGTTTAAGGCAAAGTGGGTGTCGTACATAGAGGGGGAGTTTGACAACAGAGAAAATGGCTTTTGGTTCCTGAATAATGGAAAGCCTACATACATCACAGGCTCTCATTATATGTACCTTCAGTGGGCTTCTATTGATGTAGGGTATCCTGATTACCGAGAAGCAAACAGGATATTTTTTATTTTTTGGGAAGCCTGTAGAGCTGACAATCGTTGTTTTGGAATGATATACCTGAAGATTCGTCGTTCAGGATTTTCATTTATGTCGTCTGCTGAAAGCGTCAACACAGCAACTCTTGCAAAAAATGCACGGGTTGGCATCCTGTCGAAGACAGGTGCTGATGCTAAAAAAATGTTTACCGACAAGGTTGTTCCAATAAACAGCAAGCTTCCGTTTTTCTTTAGACCCATTATGGATGGTATGGATAAGCCAAAGACTGAATTGGCGTACCGCATTCCCGCATCCAAGATTACCAAAAAGAATATGTCTCAGGTGTCTGATGAAGACATGAGTGGATTGGACACCACGATTGATTGGAAGAATACTGAAGACAACAGTTACGATGGCGAAAAGCTTTTGTTTTTGGCGCATGACGAAAGCGGCAAGTGGTTGAAGCCAAACAATATCCTAAACAATTGGAGAGTAACTAAGACCTGCTTGCGTTTGGGGTCTAAAATTATTGGCAAGTGCATGATGGGTTCTACATCAAATGCTCTTGACAAGGGAGGGTCCAACTTTAAGAAGTTGTATGAGGATTCTCGTGTTTCTACCCGAAACAAAAACGGTCAGACAAGGAGTGGAATGTACAATTTGTTCATTCCGATGGAGTGGAACATGGAGGGATTTATCGACAGGTATGGTATGCCCGTGATGCATTTAACCACCACTAAGCCTGTCAGGGGCATTGATGATGCATATATCCATCAAGGAGCGGTTGACTATTGGGAAGCTGAAGTAGAGTCTTTGAAGAGTGACCCCGATGCGCTGAATGAATTTTACAGGCAGTTCCCAAGAACAGAATCTCACGCATTCAGAGATGAGAGTAAGTCATCTATATTCAACCTTACCAAGATTTATCAGCAGATAGATTATAACGACGGAATAATGCAGGGTCAGTTTATATCTGTTGGCAACTTTCATTGGAAGGATGGGGTAAAAGATTCTGAAGTTATTTGGTCGCCTGACAAAAGGGGTAGGTTTAGAGTGTCTTGGTTGCCTCCAAAAAAATTACAAAACAAAGTCATAGATAAAAATGGAAAAAGGTATCCTGCTAATGAACACCTTGGTGCGTTCGGGTGCGACCCATACGACATATCCGGAACTGTGGGAGGTGGATTTTCTAATGGTTCCTTACATGGACTTACCAAGTATCACATGGACGACGCTCCCGTCAATGAGTTCTTCCTTGAGTATATAGCACGACCGCAGACTGCTGAGATATTTTTTGAAGATGTTTTAATGGCTTGCGTGTTTTATGGAATGCCTCTGTTAGCTGAAAACAACAAAGCTAGGTTGCTGTATCACTTTAAGAACAGGGGCTATAGGGGATATTCAATGAACAGGCCTGACAAAGTTTTTAACAGATTGTCTGTAACCGAAAGGGAAATAGGTGGAATACCCAACTCTTCTGAAGACATAAAGCAAGCTCACGCTTCAGCTATTCAGTCTTACATTGAAAAGTATGTAGGGCTAGATATGACGGGTGGTTATCGTTCTCCTGATGAAATGGGGGTTATGTACTTTAACAGGACACTTGAAGATTGGGCAAAGTTTGATGTATCTAACCGAACAAAGCACGATGCTTCAATAAGTTCAGGGTTAGCTATAATGGCCTGTCAAAAAGATATGTACGGACCTCAAAAAGTAGAGTCCAAGAAAATAAGCATTAAATTTGCAACTTACAGCAATAAAGGGATTCAAAGCGAAATATCTTGATGAAGGAAGTTTCTATTAACATAAACCCAATGGGTTTCCCTAGTCAGTTTGTTCCTGATGCTGAAAAAGATACTCTTGAATTTGGATTACAGATAGGGCAAGCTATTCAGTATGAGTGGTTTAGAAAAGATAATTCAGTAAGAGGTAGATACTACGAAAGATACAATGAGTATCAAAATTTAAGACTTTATGCTCGCGGAGAACAATCTACCGCGCAATACAAAAAAGAACTTGCGATTGATGGGGATTTATCTTACATCAATTTGAATTGGCAGAATGTTCCCGTAATACCAAAGTTCGTTGACATTGTAGTTAATGGAATGTCCGACAGGCTTTTCAAAGTAAAAGCTTACGCTCAGGATGCAATGTCTCAAGCAAAGCGAAGCAAGTATCAGGACATGATTGAGGGTCAGATGGCTGCAAAAGATATTCTTGAAATAGCGCAAAGCATTTCAGGCCAAGACCCTTTTGTAATGAATCCTGACGAGCTTCCCGCAAATGACGAAGAGCTTTCTCTTTATATGCAGATTAACTACAAGCCTGCTATTGAGATTGCTCAAGAAGAAGCTGTGTCAACAATATTTGATGAAAATGATTTTTTACACACAAGGAAAAGGTTGGACTACGACCAAACTGTTTTGGGTGTTTCTATTGCTAAGCATCAGTTTCTTCCCGGAGACGGAGTTAAAATTTCTTACTGCGACCCTGCTAATGTAGTTTACAGCTATACTGAAGACCCCTACTTTAAAGATTGTTTTTATTGGGGTGAGATAAAAACCATACCTATTACAGAGCTTTTAAAAATAGACCCCTCTTTAACTCAAGAAGATTTAGAAACAATATCTAAGTACAGCCAATCTTGGTATGACTACTTCAATGTTTCTGAGTTTTACGATGATGATATTTTTTTCAGAGACACCTGTACTGTCCTTTACTTTAACTACAAGACCGCTAAGAAGATGGTCTACAAGAAAAAGAAAATGGATACGGGAGGAGAAAAGGTTATTGAAAAAGACGACACATTCAATCCTCCTGAAGAAATGATGGAAGAGGGAGGTTTTGAAAAAATGGAAAAAACAATTGATGTTTGGTACGATGGCATTATGGTCATGGGCACAAACATTATGTTGAAGTGGGAGGTGATGAAGAATATGGTTCGCCCTAAGTCTACATCACAGCACGCTATGCCAAATTATGCAGCCTGCGCTCCTCGTATGTACAAGGGTAGAGTTGAAAGCCTTGTGCGCAGAATGATTCCATTTGCTGATTTGATTCAGCTTACACACTTAAAGCTTCAGCAAGTTATTGCTCGTACCGTCCCCGATGGTGTTTTTATTGATGCTGATGGACTGAACGAGGTTGACCTTGGAAATGGTGGTACTTACAATCCTGAAGATGCTTTGAGGCTGTACTTCCAAACGGGTAGTGTAGTTGGACGAAGTTACACTCAAGATGGTGATTTTAACCAAGCAAGGATTCCGATACAGGAGTTAAATAAAAACTCAGGAGCTTCAAAAACACAAATGCTCATTGGTAACTACAATCATTACTTGGATATGATTAGAACTGTTACGGGGCTTAATGAGGCTCGCGATGGTTCTACTCCTGATGAAAGGTCTTTGGTTGGTGTTCAGAAATTAGCTGCTTTAAACTCAAACACAGCTACTCGACATATACTCGATGCAACTCTTTTTATAGTTAAAAGAGTCGCAGAAGGAATCTCTTGTAGGGTTGCTGATATTCTTGAGTATTCAGAGTTTAAGGATGATTTTGCAAATAAAATAGGAAAGTACAATGTTTCAATTCTTAACGACATTAAAGACCTCTACATCTACGATTTTGGCATCTTCTTGGAAGTGGCTCCGGATGAAGAGCAAAAAGCTCAGCTTGAAGCAAACCTTCAAATGGCTTTATCAAAAGGTGACATCAATCTTGAAGACGCTATTGATATTCGTGAAATCAAAAATATTAAGCTTGCGAACCAACTTCTCAAAGTAAAGAGAATTAAAAAATCTGAACAGCTTCAGAAGAACGAAATGCAGAAGCAGGCTATGACTGCTCAGAATAACGCTCAGTCTCAGCAGATGGCAGCGCAAGTTGCTATGCAAAAAATTCAAATGGAGACGCAGGCTAAAATGCAGCTTAAGAAAGCAGAAGCTACTTATGACCTTGAAAAAATGAGAGGAGAGGCTGAGCTAAAAAGTCAGTTAATGGCTGAAGAATTTAGGTACAATCTTCAAATAGCTGCTATGCAAGGCAAGTCTTTGGGTGATAGGGAGCAAGCTAAAGAGGATGCTAAAGCTGATAGGATTAGTCAGCAAAACACTGAGCAGTCCAAACTTATTGAGCAGAGGTTGAACAATCTTCCTTCAATTGTTTTTGAATCAAATGAAGATAGTTTAGATGGTTTTGACCTTGCGGAGTTTTCTCCAAGATAATGTCATAAATTTGCATTAAATCTAACTACAATGGAAATCAAAGTAAAAGAAGTTACAGGTGAGGAAAAATCTGTTTCAGAAAAAGAACAGGAGGTTTTAAATAAAGCCGAAGGAAGTGTCGAGGTCGACACAAATGAAGTTCATAATGAAGCAGGTGGAGACGAAGGGGAGTTAAAAGAAGAACAAGTGTTGTCGTACATAAAAAATAGGTACGACAAAGAAATTACTTCTTTTGACGAGCTGATGAGTGAGAGGGAAAGGTCTGCGGATATTCCCGAAGATGTAGCTACTTACATGAAGTTTAAGCAGGAGACAGGAAGAGGGTTTTCCGATTTTGTCAAAATGCAAGAAGACTTTGAAGAAAAGAATGAAAACGAAAGATTGAAAGAATATCTTTTGGCTACTGAAAAAGGGCTTGACCCCGAAGATGTTGACCTTGTTATGGAAGAGTATTCATATGATGAAGACTTGGATGATGAGGACGACATCAGAAAGGTAAAGCTCAAGAAGAAAAAAGTGGTTGCTCAGGCTAAGGATTGGTTCAATCAGAACAAGGAGCAGTACAAGGTGAAACTTGAGTCAAGTTCATCTTCGGTTCCTGAAGCTGATAAGGAGCAATACGAAGCCTATCAACAATACATGAAGGAGGCTAAGACGATTGAAGAGGAGCAGACTAGGAAGCGTGAGTATTTTATTAAAAAGACTGACGAAGTTTTTGATGGCGATTTCAAAGGTTTTGAATTTTCTGTTGGAGACAAAAAACTTACCTACTCTCCCGGTGATAGAGATGAAATCAAGAAGCAACAGCTAAACTCCACATCCTTTGTAGGGAAGTTCGTGGATGAGCAAGGGTTGCTGAAGGATACACACGGTTATCACAGGTCGTTGGCAGTGGCGTTGAACCCTGAAAAGTTTGCCAAGTTCTTTTACGAGCAAGGCAAGTCGGATGCAACAGACAATACAATGCGTAAAATGAAAAACGTAGATATGTCTGACACGAGGGCTGTCCCTCAAGTATCTCGAAAGGATGGGTTGACAATACGAGCTATTCCTTCAGAATCCGGGCGCGGACTTAAAATACGCAGCAAGAAAAGTTAACGAGACTAAAAAATAAAAAATGTCTGTACTATCAACTCCGGGCTACAATCTACAGCCCTCTTCGCAGCGCATTGCGTTGCCAACAAACTACATTACCGACTTCAATTTCTTGAATCAGTATCTGCCTGATACTTATGAAAAGGAGTTTGAGCGTTATGGTAATCGTACCGTAGCTTCTTTCCTTCGCATGGTAGGAGCTGAAATGCCAACTACTTCTGACCAAATCAAGTGGGCAGAGCAAGGTCGTTTGCACATCAAGTACACCAACTGTGTTTCAGACCAAGCATCAACTACTGCTGCTGATACTGCCACCATCACAGTTAACGATGCTCTTGACCCCAATCCTGCTGCTACAGATGGCTCTGCTAATCCTTTGAACACAGGTGGCATTGCTATTCGAGTAGGTCAGACTGTTATGATTACATCTAACACAGGGACCGGTGCTAACAAAGGTATTGTTACTGCTGTTGACTATGGCGCTGGCGAATTTGATGTAGCATACTATGAAGCGGGCGGTCAAACTTTTGGAGACAGTGAAACTCTGACGGTATTCATCTATGGCTCTGAGTTTAAGAAAGGTTCTGCCGGAATGGTTGAAAGCTTGGAAGCCAACGATGAAATCTTCGACAACAGCCCTATCATCATGAAGGATGCCTATCGTGTTACAGGCTCTGACATGGCTCAGATTGGTTGGATTGAAGTGACTACCGAGAATGGCGCTACCGGCTACTTGTGGTACATGAAGTCTGAGCATGAGACTCGTCTCCGCTTTGAGGACTACATGGAAACTTCAATGCTTGAGGCTGTTCCTGCTGAAACAGATTCAGGAGCTGCTGCCGTTACAGCTGCGGGTGTAGGTAATAAGGGAACCAAGGGTATTTTCTACGAGGTAAACAATCGTGGTAACGTCTTTGGCGGTGGATACCCAACTGTTCTTTCTGACTTTGATGACATCATTTCTCGCTTGGACAAGCAGGGTTCTATCGAAGAGAACGTACTCTTCTTGAATCGTGAGGCTTCATTCGCTATGGATGATATGCTTGCTGCTCAGAACTCTTACGGAGCCGGAGGTACTTCTTACGGTCTGTTTGACAATGACGAGCAGATGGCTCTGAACCTTGGGTTCTCAGGATTCCGTCGTGGTTATGACTTTTACAAGTCTGATTGGAAGTACCTGAACGACCCCACTATGCGTGGAGGTTTGAGCGATGGATGGGCAGGTGCAACTTCTGCACAGACCATTACAGGTATGCTCGTTCCCGCAGGTTCTACAACTGTGTACGACCAAGTTCTTGGTAAGAACGCTAAGCGTCCTTTCCTGCACGTTCGTTATCGTGCTTCTGAGACTGAGGACCGTCGTTACAAGACATGGATGACAGGTAGCGCCGGAGGTGCTGCAACTTCCGATGTCGATGAGATGAAGGTTAACTTCTTGACCGAGCGTGCTGTTTGCGTCATGGGAGCTAACAACTTCTTCTTGTTCCGCTACGGAGCGTAATCAGTTGAGTGATTAAGGGGGCGAAAGTCGCCCCCTTTTTTTATTTAAATAAAGTGCAATGAAACAAAAACAAAAGTTTGAGGACAAGGTGTATCGCCTAAAAGCAAACAAGGCTCCCATGTCCTATATCCTTCCAACGCGCCATAGTCGCGCTTATCCCCTTACTTATTTTGATGAAAGCACAGGAGAGAGCAAAGCTCTTCGATATGCTACAAATCAAAAGACTCCGTTCATGGAAGAACAGGAGGGTGAGGTAATACTCAAGCCTGTGGTTTTTGAAAACGGTATGCTTACCGTTACCAAGCAAAACCAAATTCTTCAAAACTTTCTTTCTTTTCATCCTCAGAATGGCTCTGTGTTTGAGGAGGTCAATACTGAAAAGGATGCTCAAGAGGAGTTGGACATTTTGAATATTCAGGCAGATGCTATTATTGAGGCGAAGAGTCTTGATGTAGATGCTCTTGAGATGGTTTACCGAGTTATTTTTGGAAGAGACCCTCAGAGGCTAACTACTGCTGAGCTAAAAAGAGATGTTCTTGTTTATGCTAGAAACAATCCGCTTGAGTTTTTGGATTCACTTAGTGACCCTGAGAATGAGTACATGGCTCAAATTCAATCTTTCTTTGATGAAAAGCTTCTTTCTACCCGCAGGTCGGGCAGCGAGGTTTGGTTCAATACCAAAGGTAATAAAGGGAAGATGCTGAATGTCCCACACGGCATGAACAGAAATGTTGTGGTTGCAGAATATCTTAAATCAGACCAAGGCATTGAAGCTTTGAAGCACTTAGAGGCTGAGCTGTAATTTGCTGTACTGCAATTTTAAAGGGGCCAACAGGCCCCTTTCTTTTTTTGTAATTTTGCGTTTATGATAAATTCAGTAAGACAAACTGTTCTTTCTGTTCTGAATAAGAACAACTACGGATACATTACTCCTGCCGATTTTAATCTTTACGCAAAGCAAGCTCAGCTTGAGGTTTTTGACCAATATATGTATGACTACAATTATCAGGTCAATAAAGAAAATGCTCGGCAGTCAGGTACTGATTACGCAAACATTGGCAGAAGCCTTGCGGAAGGGATAGACACCTTTTCAGTTACTAAGCCTTTAAAGAAAACTGTCAACTCAGTTACTGCTAATCTGAATAACTTTTATTTGCCTAGTGTAGCTAGTACCGGAGAAGACTACTACATGATAAACAAGGTTTTGGTGTATTCTTCTGTAGCAAGTGGAACCAACAATGTTTTGAATACAAAACAATTGATTGATACTTCACAGCCTTCTTGGACTGCCCCTGTTAGTGTTGGGGATTTGGTAGTAAACTCCACCACGGAAAATTTTGCTTATGTTACTGCGGTGAATGGCCCGCAAACACTAACGCTTACAGATGATATTTTTACAAACGGCGACCCTTTTCAAAACTACAGAGTATTAAGCGGTGTAAAGGTTTCTGATAGAATTACCCATGACAAAATCACCACCTTAAACGCAAGTCTTTATACTCAGCCAAGTACAATTTTTCCGGCTCATAGTGAGGCAAATGATTTCCTTACAATCTTTCCTTCTACCATAACTGCTTATGGTCAGGTGGTTGCTCAATACATACGCTATCCGAAAGAGCCAAGATGGACATATACTACTCTTGCAAATGCAGAGCCTGTATTTGATTCAACTCAAGCTGACTTTCAAGATTTTGAGGTTCCTGCTGATGATGAGTACACATTGGTTCAGAAGATATTGGGATACGCAGGAATGTCAATAAGAGAAATAGAAGTAGTAAAGTTTGGTCAGGGAAAAGAACAGGCTGAAACTTTAAGTGAGAAATAATGGCATATTTATCAGAACAGGGTTACTACGAAAATGAATCAAATTGGGGTTCGTATCAATATGTTTCATTAGAAGACATTGTCAACAACTTCATGTTGATGAACACAGGCAATCACAGCCTCATCAATAATGAAGAGCGTTACAAAATTATTTTTCATGCAAAGAGAGCTATTCAGGAGCTAAGCTATGATGCGTTTAAAAACTTAAAAGTTCTTGAGCTTGACCTTACTGATACTCTTCGATTTATCCTCCCAAGCGATTTTGTCAATTGGGTAAGAATAAACATCTACAAGAATGGTTTCTTGTTTCCTTTGACCGAGAATATTCAAGTTCAGTCTTCAGTTTCTTTTGAACAGACTGACGAAACAACAAGCGGAATTTTGTTTGACCAATCAGGAAATGCTGTTAGAAAAGATTCTGATATTGACACAGATAGATTGGCGGGCACAAAAAAGAGTATTTATCTAAATCCCGGAAACCAATTTCATGGAGCTGAGGGTTGGTGTATTGATGGTGATTGGTACTTTTCGTACAGGTACGGGAAAAGATATGGGCTGAATACAGAAACCGCCAACAAGAATCCTACTTTTGAAATCAACCGGTCAGCAGGTGTAATTAACTTTGGTTCAGAAGCATCAGGAGAGACTGTTATTGTCGAATACATTTCTGATGGAATGGAAGGCGGTAGTGAGTCTTCAATGAGCGTAAACAAGCTTTTTGAAAAGTATGTGTACGCATACATAACATATGAAATGTTGAACGCTAAGCTTGGTGTCCAAGAGTATATTGTTGCAAGAGCAAGAAAAGAAAAGCAGGCTTTGTTCAGAAACGCAAAGATTAGGCTTAGTAATATAGACCCCGGCAAACTTCTTATGACTATGAGAGGCCGAGATAAATGGCTTAAATAATGCCAAACATTTCTAGGAACTTTATTAAGGGGCGGATGAATAAATCCGTCGATGAAAGACTTTTGCCTGATGGAGAATACATTGATGCTCTTAATGTCAGGATGGGTTCTACTGAAGAATCTGAGATTGGTGTTATTGAAAATACAAAAGGTAATTTTCAGCTAACTACCCTTATCAATCCTGTAAACTCAGAACAAATTTCTTCTGAGGCAACTTGTGTAGGAGCTTTTGCAGATTCAGCAAATGAGACAATGTATTGGTTTGTGCATGATGGGGGCAACAATGAATCTCCAAATAACATTTGCGACCTAATAGTATCATACAATACTGAAAGCAAGATAGTTACATATCATGTTGTTAGCTGCGTTGACCCAAACGATAGCAACAAAAGCACTTTAAACTTTCAGTCAAACCAAATGGTTTTGGGCGTCAATCTTATTGATGGCCTATTGTTTTTTACAGACAATTTTAATCAACCAAGGGTTATTAATGTAAACAGAGACTACCCGCTTCCTGACTCTACAACATTTCAAGATTACTCTTTATTAGAGGAGGATATTAGGGTAATTAAAAAGCCGCCTCTTGTAGCTCCTTCTGTTGATTTGATTCAAGTTCCTGAAGGAGTCAACTTTATTGATGAGAGGTTTGCTTGTTTTGCTTACAGGTATAGATATGCTGACGGTCAGTATTCAGCGACATCTCCATTTACATCACCTGCATTCGCTATAGAACCATTCAACTTTGCTATTGAAAGTTTTTTGAATGAGGGGATGACCAACAACTTTAATGCTGCTGAAATAACATTTCAAACAGGGAACAAGCTTGTCAGGAGTATTGAGCTTCTGTACAAAGATGCTTCTAATGGCATTATTAAAGTCATCAAAAAATTCAACAAAGACACAGACCCTGTTCCGAACAACTCGTCTTACACATTTAGGTTTGACAAGGATAAAATATTTACGATTTTACCTGAGTCTGAAATACTTAGACTGTATGACAATGTTCCCCTTAAAGCTCTTGGGCAAACCCTTATGGGCAACAGGCTCATGTTCGGCAATTATGTAGAAGGTTATGACTTAAAAGATTCTTCGGACAATCCTGTTCAGTTTAGATATTTTGCAGAGCTAGAAACTCAAGAGGTTGATTTTGAGCAGATAGATGCAAGAAGTTTTTACAATGGTATTTACAATATTAGCGGCACAAGTAGAACTATTTCAGACAGTGTCGTTGAGTTTGATTTTTCTAACATACAGCCGTCTCAGCTTATTGCAGGAGCTAGGCTTGAATTTTCTGCGGTTTTAAGGCATGAAAGTTTTGACGCCAATAACCCAACCACTACTAATCAGCAGTCTCCTGACATAAACATTACTTTTTCGTATCAGCTCAATCAAGACTTTCCTCAAGGAATAGATTTTCTTTTTCAATCACAGAATTTTTTAGAGGCAGTTGGAACTTCTTTAAACATACAGACTGTTCCAAATTCTTGTCAGGGCACTACGTTTACTGATGAGTTTAATTGTCAGCTACCTAATCAGCTTAACTATGTAGGTGGCACTTCTTTAAATAAAGTGGGGAGTGGTATTAACGGAACAGGAGAGCCGATATTAGCAACTGTCCCAAGTACAGGTCTTTTAAGATTTCAGTTTCCTGCTGTCAAGTGGGAAGACCTTTCTGACTCTGCTGAGTATGCTTACGAATATTTTAGAGTAATTACCGGAGCGGCTTCTTTTATTGGAGCAGCAGGTTCAGCTAGTCTTCACAGTAACAGGGATTATGAATTTGCCATTGTATACATGGATGATTATGGGAGAAGCTCTACTCCTCTTGTAAGTGATACAAACGTCATTCATGTGCCTTGCGGAAACTCTCCACTTGTAAACAAGGCGAAGATTACAATTCCAACATCTCAAAAACCACCTTCTTGGGCTACCAAGTACAAGTTTGTTGCAAGAGCAAATAAAGCAAACTACTTGACCATATTCTCTCACATTTATTTTACAGATGAAAGAACAGGTGAAGGATACATTTTATTGGAAGGGGAAAACGGAGCAAAGGTTGAAGTTGGCGATAGATACATAATCAAAGCAGATAATTCCGGGCCAACAAATACTTGTGAGTATATTACTGTTTTAGCTAAGGAAGCTCAACCTCCTAATTTTTTAGATGATAATAGAGTAGAGCCTGCCGGGTTGTACATGAAAGTGCAGCCAAACAATATCGACCTTAACTATGCCGAAGACAATTTTGTAAAAATTTCGGGTAGCGACCAAGTGCGATACCGGGCAACTGATAGTTCTTTTTTGACTTTAAGAACTCAAGAGCAAGACCCAAGTCAACCGGGTTCTTTTATAGACATACCTATTCCTACGGGAAGTAGAGTTAAAATCTACATAGACATCAATAGGGACAACGGAACAGGTTGTGAAGCAAAGACTTATTTGATTGACGAAACATTTGTTGCATCAAGAGATTATGTCAGTTTTTATGATTTTTTTATTGGTGAAAAGCTAGAGTCTGTTTTTACAGACCCTGCAAACATTAAAAGAGGAAGTGCAAACATTCTTTTTCAACCAAACAATAGTTTCAATTCAAGAAGAAGTGGAGGTTCTCGTAGCTTAATTGAGTTTTGTTTTGGGGGCTCAACTCTTGAGTTTTTGAGAATAAGGGGATTTATAAATTGTAGGAATAGGAACTCAAACATCAATGCAAACATTCAGATTTTTAAATCTGACAGAGTGTTGGTTTTTGAAACTCTTCCTGAAGATACCAATCCCGACATTTTTTATGAAAACGAAAATGTGTTTGACATAAGCAATGGCTTTCATTTGTCTCCAACGCAAGACCAAACGGCAAGCCAACCTGCTATTTGCTATCCTAATTTTTTCAACTGCTATGCATTTGGAAATGGCGTAGAGTCTTACAAAATGAGAGATTCTGCAACAGGAACATTTTTTGAATTGGGCAACAGGGCTTTAAGTGTTAGTAGCGAAGACTCTAAACAGGCCCACAGGTTTGCAGACATAACATACAGCGGCATTTATAATGACGAGTCGAATGTCAACAAGCTTAATGAGTTTAACCTTGGCCTTCTTAATTTTAAAACATTAGAAGAGTCATACGGTGTAATTACTCTTATTGACGGCAGAGAAACAGATGTGTTTACTCTTCAGGAAGATAAGGTATCGTATGTGCTTGTAGGTAAAAACCTTCTTTCAGATGCTGCTGCGGGCGGCGCTATCACATCAGTTCCTGAAGTGTTAGGAACTCAAATTGCTCGCATAGAAGATTATGGAAATAGCTTCAACCCTGAAAGTCATGTTCAGTGGGGGGATAGCAGATACTTTACTGACTCTAAGAGGGGTGCGGTAATTCAGATGAAAGGTGTAGGCAAGTCAGAAAGCCTAACTGTAATATCTGAATTAGGTATGCGCTCTTGGTTTCGGGACTTGTTTATTGATAGCTACAACACTAAAAAGTTAGGAGGATACGACCCGTACATGGGCGAATATGTTTTGTCGTCAACTACAGACGAGGTAACATCTACTAATGAACCTGTTTCTTGCGGAGTTACTCAGCAAAACATTCAAGTAAACGACGCCAACCCATCTGTGTCTTTTGATGTGCAGCTCACAAATACAGGTGAGCAAATTGATATTTCGTACACAATACTTAGCCTTACAGGAACAGCTACTATTACTACTGATTTTGGTGGGGGGACTCCGGGTGTCCGTACAATATCATCAACATCTGACACAGGCTATGCAACCAACATAAATAATTTTGGCGCTACCTCTGTAAGAGTGACTATTGATAGGAGTAGCAATGGAGATGAAATTACTTTTCAATCTTTTGAGGTTGGATGCCCTTATGGAAGTTTAATGGATGTTGTTGAAGTTGTTGTTACGAACAATGATGACGCAAATGAAACGCTTCATATTGAGTACGAGTACGAAGACCCGACTAACAATCTTATTTCGATAAGAAGAAGTGATGGGATTGTTTTTCAAACAGGAACAAACCCATTGGTCTCTAGGTATGATACAATTGCGGGACCTCAAGGAACTTCTTTTATTCCTTTTGATGGAAGCACTTTAAGAGTTTATACCAATAAAGTTCCGGGGGATAGTTTTGACGTTCCTACCGGGGCATCTATAGGCTATTTAGCAACAAATACAGATTATCCAAATACTCCTGCGGGAATATCTTCATTGCTTTCGCTTGCTGCTTTTCAATCTTTGCCGATTGGAGGGGCGGAAAGGTCTATAAGCATTACCAACATAACTCTTCAGGACAAGTTGTATTTAGTTTGGGACTTAAGGTCTTCTTCATCTATAAATTTGTGCTATGATTCAACATTGGGAAATACTGTTGCAGATGTTTGTTGCGATGTTACTTGTTTTTGCAACGAGCAATGTTCACAGTATTCTGTTACGTTCAACGACGGGTCTATTGTTGATGCTAGAGTTCAATTTACTGACTGCGATACAGGCCTTTTGTTTACGAATACTGTCGTAAGCGGAACTAATGTTTGCTCAAGGACATTGCCCACGGTGTTTAGTGCAAACGGAGGTTCTGTTAATGATGTGGAAATAGCATTTTCTAACTGTGGGTCTTGTAGTCCTTAAAAAAATGAAATGGGGGTAATTTCAACAGTATACATAGACGGAAATTCTTTTACATCTGCCACCGGCATTTGGACCGACGCGCTTCTTACTACTTATGCGGCAGCAGGATGGTATTCTGATGGCTCAATGGCTAGGTATTGGGATGGACAAGTTTTAGCTCCGCCTTCATCTTGTCCTAGCTGCAACATTGAATGCTCTAACATTTCATTTACAGCAAACTCCGGAACATCTACCACAATACCTAACCCCCCAAATCCATCTTCAAATGTGGGTAGGAAGTTTATAACAAACTTTGACAGCAAAGATGGGCTAGGAGCGATTATTATTCGTTTTTTTCCTAATGATGTTCCAAATGGGATAAACATTTCTTATGATGGAACAGACTACAGGATTTTTTCATCTTTTTTAGAAGGTGAGTTAAATGGAGGAACGGGAGGAACTGCAACATGGGTTGGGAAGAATAACCTTGCTGATTGTTTTATAGACAACATAGGGGGTTACAATTGGGAATTTTCTCCTTTTTTGTTTGATGGAAGTTCATTTAATTCTTTAGGGGGAACTTCTACTGAAACGGTTACAACAGGAAATATACAAGGGACAGATACAGAACCCGGAGAGTGCATTACGGTGATTTCAAAAACAAATGCTCAAGTTTCAAATGTAGAAGCCACTGTTTATGCTCTTTGCAATTCAGACGATTGGTCGCTTGCGATGGAGTGTCCAACAACACTACCTTCTTTTGCTTCTTCTTTAAAGCAAAACACTAAATCCGATGCTTGCAATAATGTTACTTATCCGGATGATGTTGACCAAACCTATTATTTTGCCGGATTTACAGGACAGGGTTCGGGGGTTGCAAAAAATAATTTTGTTTTTTCAGATGCAAATGCAGCAACTCCTTTAGCGAACGGATTTTATAGAGTTGGCCAAAGTGTTGTTATTCAGGTAAATGCAAATGGTATTGTTCAAAATATTCTTCCTTGCGGAGCTGCGCCATCAAATTGGAAAGCATATAGATGTTTTGATGAAGCTGTTGTATGCGTGTCGGGAGTTCCTAACAACGCAAGCGGAAATTCTCACATTGAAGTTTTAGAAGATTCTTGTATTTATCGGTTAGACCAAGAACTGCCGGGTGATTGTCCTTCAAATTCTATTGGGTGGAGGTCTTTTTCAGATGACCCAAATACAATAGAATGTGCTGATACTTGTGCTTTAGTTAAGTTTATCAATAGCTCAGACCAATCAGTTAATGTATCATACACTGATTGCAGCGGAGTTACTCAACAACTTTTTTGTTTTGGAAACTCTGTAAATGAAGTTTGCTTGAGGAGTTTTGACCCTTCTACCCTTCCTTCTTTTATTAGCTACGAATTGATTGATTGCGATTGCGATGGCTTTGTAAAATATCTTGCCACTCTTTGTGGGGACTCAACGGTAACTGTTGTTTTGGGTGCGCCCGCAAACATACCCGCTCTTCCTTCAGGTACTTTGGTAAGAGCTAGTGACACATCGCTTGGTTCAGATTGTACTTATGTAATTGAAGGCACTTCCACCGAACCGATAGATTACTACATAATTTCTGTTGTTGAAGATGAAACTTGTGCTGACCAATGCATCACATACAAAATAGAAAACAGCACAAACCTGTCTTACAATTTTACATTTAGAGATTGTAGCGGTATAATTAGAAATGGATTTATTCGAGCTGCCGAAACTTCTAGCAATCCTGTAGCTGTTACTGTTTGTGCAAAACCATATAGTTTGAATTTACCATTCCGCGAATCGGGGCTTACTTCTGAAGTTTTGCTTTGTAACTGTTTTTCCTGATGCCTACTAACTACACGCTTACATTCAGTAAAGGAAGCCAAGGGTGGCCTTCTTTTTATTCTTATCACCCTGAATTTATTAAGGGTATGAATCAGTTCCTGTACACCTTTAAGGGCGGGAATCTTTTTATACACAATTCAAACGAGGTAAGTAGAAACAACTTTTACGGAACAAGCTATCCATCTACTTTAAAAAGCGTAATCAACTCTTCTCCTTTAGAAAACAAGCTTTTTAAAACTTTGAACCTTGAAGGAGATGCGCCTTGGGACGCGAAGCTTGAAACAGACCTTCAAGCAACAGGATTTATAGACGCAGAATATTTTGACTTGAAAGAGGCGTCTTACTATGCTTTTGTAAGAAACGACCAAGACCAACAAAGTCCGTTTCAAAATCCTATAGACAGCAGTCAGTTTCCTTTAAGGTCTTTTCAGGGTATTGGGGCAGCTTTCTTTAGCAACAACTTGACAAACACTCGAATCAATTATTTTAACCCATTAGGAAGCGGCCCTCCGATTGCAATACCTACTTCGCTTAGCGTTGGCGACTTCATATACTATGGAGATACCGGAGCATCTTCAATAACTCCTGTGTTTGCGGGTGTTGTTACTGCCGTTGTGAGGGACATTGCAAACGGAAACAATTACATAGACGTTGATACGAGCAACGGGACTCAGCCGACTACACCTCCAAATGACAGGTATTTCATGTTTGTCAAAAACTCTATTGCAGAGTCAAATGGAGTGCTTGGTCATTACTGCGTTTTTGAATTGACAAATAACCTTACAACTCCAATTGAGCTGTTCACTGTGGATACAGAGGTTATGAAGTCATTTCCATAAATTTGCAGTATGGCAATATCTCTTAGAGTTCTGCAAGAGTCTGATTATGAAAACATCCTTTTGGGTTGGTGGAGTGATTGGAATTTTGCAGCTCCACCTAAAGACTCTTTGCCTTTTGACGGAAAGGGTGGGTTTATGTGTATGTATGAGGATGAACCTGTTTGCGCAGGATTCTTGTATTTGACAAACTCAAAAATCTGTTGGGTTGATTGGATAATTTCAAGCAAGACTTTTAGAAAGAAACCTTTTCGTCAACAGTGTATTTTGACTTTGCTTCAAAATCTTACTGAAACAGGAAAAAGCAAAGGGTGTAAGTATAGCTATGCACTTATAAAGCACAGGGGGTTGATTGAATCGTATAAAGAATTGGGGTATAGTGAAGGGGATTCGTACACATCAGAAATGATAAAAACACTTTAATTATGGCAGGTTTTACAGCTATAGCAATGGGCATTGGTGCAGCTACTTCTGTAGCGGGCGCGGGAATGAGCTTTGCTCAAGCAGCTAAAAAAAGAAATTTAGCTAAACAAGCTGATTTGGCAGGAGTAGAAGCAAGACGAGAAGCTCAGAAGTTTATGGAAACAATTCGGTCTGAAGAGCTTTCTGTTCCAAAAGAAGTGTTTAGACAAGAGGCCCAAGGCGCTCTTGCACAAGGCGCTCAAATAACCGAAGCAGGTGCAGAGTCAGAAAGAGGTGCTGCTAGAACAGCCGGAGTTGTGAGTCAGTCACAGGCTGCTACTCAAAGGGACATTTCAAATAGAATGGCTAACGAGATTACTAGCCGGGACAGGATGGTTGTTGGAGAAAAGATGCAGAAGGATACCCAAGGGCTTCAGGCTTCATATGCAGACTTGGCAGGCGCTCAGCTTATGTCAGCAGACATGGAAGCTCAGGCGCAAAATGATATTATGTCGGGTATTCAAGGTACGTTAGGGGCTATTGAAACGGGAATGTCTATGGTTCCTTTGTTTAAGGAAAGTCAAGCTGCTAAAGCGTTTAAAGAGTTTGACGAAGAAGGATTTGACCAAAATCTTCTTGCAGACCAAATTGCAAGAGGAGGCGAAGGGGGAGTGGCCGACGAAAACATTTTCAAAAAAATTCAGAATATGTCTCCAATGGAGCTTCAAGACTACATGACTAGTAATTACGATAAAACTCAGCTTGAAGAAATTTTTGATTTGTACAGAAAAAATAATCCTTCTCTGTAATGGCTAAAGGGCGCATAGTATCAAAGCCCGGTGGCGGTCAGATGGCTACCGCCGGTTATGTAGAAAGAGCTTCTAACCAAATTAGTTGGGGTGAAATAGGGGTTCAGGTTTCAGATATGCTTCAGGCTGAAGCGAAGCGTCGTGAGGACATGAAGGCTGAAATCAATGAAGAGTCACGACAAGCGTTTCAAGCACTTCAAGAAAACCCTAAAGGTCAGTCTGAGCTGCTAAATACTGTTAGCAACAATTTTTTAGTAGACGCTCAAGAACAAATGCTGATGACCAAAAGACTTTTAGAAAGTGGTCAGATGGATTTGAGGCAGTATATGAACATCCGTAAAAACATGACTGACGGAACAGCTCAGTTTTATGGAAACCTTCAGCAGTTGCAGGATTATGTTGCTGAACATAATGCAAGAGCGCAGGGAAAAGGTAAAGACGGCAGAACGTCTTCTAATGCAGAGACTGAGTTAATGGCTAAGTTAGGTGTGTTTGGGCAAGATTTACAAAATCTTAGAGTTGGTATTGATGCGGAGGGTGTTATGAGCCTCAATAAAATGGGAGAAGACGGCAAGATTGAAGAAAATGGCATTCTTACAATGTCTCAAATGACTGAAGGTCTGAATACTTTCATTGATGAGTATGACATGACAACAGACATGAAAAAGGCTGAGGAAGCTTTGGGCGAAAAGGTAATGACTGTCGTTAGAAATTCTACTACTGCAAACAGATTTGTAGAAATAGAAAAGATTACTGACAAATCACAGATTCCTGAATACGATTCAGAAGGTAGGGCGATTTTTGACTTTATTAAATACAAAAACCAAATGATTGCTTCTAAGCTCGCAGACCCAATGACGATGCTTTCTGTTCTTTTTGATTATGACGGCGAGCAGGATTATACTTTTTGCTATGACGAGAATTGTGAGGATGAAAAAGGCAAGGTTAGGATTGATAGGTCTTCAGGGACTACTCAGTATGTGTTTAGCGAAGACCAAAAGACCCGTGCAAAAGACCTTATGGATAAATCCTTTATGTCTACTCTAGATGTGAAGGTAGAAAAACAAGCACAAGAAAGAAGCAGACCACCTCAAAGGAATACTGCTGAAATTGAAGCGGGTGAAGAGGCACAGAAAAAAGCTGATTTGGCTAAACAGTGGGCGTCATTATACTATCTGCCTAACGATGAAAAGTTGACTACCATTCGCTCTATCATAAACAATCCTTATGTTGTTAAAGAAATTGGGTTGTCAAAGTTTGAGCCTGTAATAGAAAACGGGGTTTTGACCGGTATAGATGTGGGTTATCTCGATTCTAGGAAAGACCAAGTTATTCCTCTTGATGACTTGGAAAATATGCCATATGAAAAGTGGGTAGAAATAGGAAGCTTTATACACGGACTTGCAAGAGAAGAAGCTCTTGAAAAAGCAGGCAAAATGCCTGAGGGGGCGCAGCCGGACATGAACTTTAGCGGTACAGGAGCAAAGAGAAGGGGTAATGTAAACAAGAGAAAGGATTTGTTTGATGATTGGATTACAAAGTCTGTTTCAGTAGGAGAGGGTGATACCCCCGGACTCGGTTTAGATGAAAATGTATTTTACAATGACGAAGATGTTGTTATAAGTAGGTTGAATAAGATTTTACCTTTGATAACCGGAAAGGATGGCAAGCCTTTGTACACCACAGAGAAGTTTACCATTCAAGATGGTTTTTACATAAACGACCAAAGTGGTGAAACACTATTTGAATTTGACACAAACCTAAGTTCGGATAAGGAGGGTGAAAAAATGAAAGAGCAGTACAATCAGCTAATGAATTTCCTTCAAACAAATCTTTCTAGTGAAAAGGCTGAGATTCTGTACGACAGGGAGCTTGGAGATAAATTTATTGAAGAACAAAAGGAAGAGGGGGAAGAAAGAAGGAAAAAGATTCAAGAGAAAAAAACTGAGGAAAAGGCTGAGGAAAATGTTGACGAAGAAACAGGAGGAACTGCTAGATAATATTTAAAAACATGGACGAACAACTTCTTAAAGATTTTCTTGCAACAGCTAAAAAGGATAATTACAATTGGGAAACCGTTTTTCCAAAATTTCCTGAGCTTCAAGGAATTGACCAACAGCTTTTAAAAGATTACGCTGCTACTGCTAAAAAATACAATTTTAATTATTCAGTAGTAAATGCAAAGTTTCCTGAACTTTTTGGGGAGCAGCAGGCTCCCGATTTAGAAAAAAAAAGGACAGACGGTACTACGGAATTGCCATTGGAAGATGGTTCTTTGGAGCCGTCAGAAACCCCCGTTGAGCCGACAAAAACTGCTGAAGAGTATGATGACGGCACATTTTTAAGAGACTACTACCCGCCCGAAGATTGGAGGCATGACCTTGGTGTTGCGCTAGATGCTTTTAAATCAAGACCGGGCGCTCCTACATACCTTTACGAGGCTATTGATGACTTTGCCCGTGCTATTGGTGGAGGCGGTGTTCAGGCAGACCTTGTGGATGCGGCTGCTGATATGCTGTACACATCAGACATATCAGACCTTACTGACGAGCAGTTACAATCAATAATAGACCTTTCAGAAAAGCGGGCTAAAATGCCTATTTCTGATGCTATGCGTCGTTGGAATCGTATTTA
>Ga0213858_10000365_pt1 | contig 21698 bp, 19 predicted proteins | sample PICome_FD_160122 | JGI IMG/M metagenome (GOLD analysis project Ga0213858, IMG submission 160122) | Coastal seawater microbial communities near Pivers Island, North Carolina, United States - PICO245 | ecosystem: Environmental > Aquatic > Marine > Coastal | place: USA: North Carolina | collected... | reverse complement strand
GTTAGGCATGTTAGTGGCAAGATGTTATCAGTAAACATTCCGCCACTAACACAACCTAACTCTAGACTTAAATTAAGAGGAGAGGGTTTTACAAATCCACGTAGCAGTATAGTAGGAGATTTTCTTTTACAAGTTTCTGTTACTGCACCCGAATCCATAAATCATGATCATATTAACCTTATACGAAGAATTAATCAAGAACGTAGGAGAAATAATTAAATACTATTATGAATGTTGAAGGAATTATAGAAAAAGCATACGAAATATCTAATCAATTTAGCCATGAATATATGACTCTAGAGCATGTTGCTCTGGCTCTTATCAAAGATAAAGAGATTAAAAAAGTATTAGGTCAATGTAATGTTGAAATTAAACAATTAGAAGCAGACATTGTGACTTATCTTAATGACGATGAGTACAACAATCTTAAATCAGAAGGCGGTAGCACAGGCAAGCCTAAGAAAACTGTAGCAGTTGAACGTGTCTTTCAAAGAGCATTTGCACAAAGTATCTTTAATGGTAGAGATAAAATATCTGCAATTGATTTGCTAGTTAGTATTACAAATGAAGAAAATTCACATAGTGCATATTTCTTAGCAGTTAATGGGTGTCATAGAGAAAATTTAATTGAAGTATTAGGCGATGTTGTTGAAGGCGAACTAGTAGAAGAAGCACAAGACTACATTAAAAACTTAAACGAAGAAGCAATGAATGGCGGCATTGATCCGCTTATTGGTAGAAGTGAGGAAGTAAATGATGTAGTTGAAATACTTGCTAGGCGTAAAAAGAATAATGTATGCTTAGTTGGTGAACCTGGTGTAGGTAAAACTGCTATTGCAGAAGGCATGGCATGGAAAATTATCAACAAACAAGTACCTAAAACATTAGAAGAAAAAACAGTTTACCAAATAGATGTTGGTACTATGTTAGCAGGTACAAAGTTTAGAGGTGACTTTGAAGAAAGACTAAAAACAGTTTTAGAACAGATAGAAAAAAATGAAAATGCTATTCTATTCATTGACGAAATACATATGATTATGGGTGCCGGTAGTGCTGGTAGCAGTCAAGTAGATGCGGCAAACATGTTAAAGCCATTGTTAGGCAAAGGTAAACTATTGTGTATTGGTGCAACTACACCAGATGAGTTTGCAAGTACGTTTGAGAAAGATAGAGCATTGATGCGTAGGTTTGCTAGACTTGATATAGAAGAAACAACACTTAAAGATACTATTAAAATATGCCAAGGCTTACAGCCATACTACGAAGAGTTTCACAAAGTCAAGTATGAAGAAGGTGCTATAGAAAAAGCATGTGAACTGGCAGACAGATATATTAAGAATAAGTACTTTCCAGACAAAGCATTAGACATTGTAGATGCCGCAGGTGCAGTCACTAAAGTATTAGAAAAGAAAGTTGTAAATCTTGACTCAGTAGTAGCACAGGTATCAAAGATTGCTAAAATTAAACAAGAAGTAGTAGATGTTAAAGACACAAAAGGCTTCAGCAAGTTAGATAAAAAGATTAAAAAGAAAGTGTTTGGACAAGACGAAGCAGTCGATAAACTAGTAGAAAGTATACTTGTTAGTAAAGCAGGCCTAAGAGAACCAAACAAACCAATTGGTAGTTTCCTATTTGTAGGACCAACTGGTGTAGGTAAAACAGAAACAGCAAGAGCATTAGCAGACGAATTAGATATTAAACTTGTTAAGTTTGACATGTCAGAGTACATGGAAAGACATAGTGTAAGTAAACTAATTGGTGCTCCTCCAGGTTATGTAGGACACGCAGAAGGCGAACTAGGACAAGGCATGTTGCTTTCTGAAATTGATAAGAATCCTAATTGTGTATTGCTACTAGATGAAGTAGAGAAAGCCGCACCAGAAGTATTACAAGTGTTACTACAAGTAATGGACGATGGTAGACTTACAGGTGCAACAGGCAAGCAAGTAGACTTCAGTAATGTTACACTTATAATGACAAGTAACTTAGGTGCCGCAAAGGCAGAAACAAGCAAGATTGGATTTGGTGAAACATCACATACAGACACAGATATAAAAGCAGTCAAAAGTTTCTTCACACCAGAGTTTAGAAACAGGATAGACTCTTATGTTAAGTTTAACAAACTAGGAATGAAAGAAGTTAATCTTATTATTGATAAAATTGTTAGAGAAACAAACGAATTACTTGCTAGTAATGACAGTAAAGTTAGTATTGAACTTACCAAAGCGGCTAAGAAATATATTGCAGACAACGGATTTGAACCTAGCATGGGTGCAAGGCCTTTGAAAAGATTGTTCGAAGATGTTGTTAAGAAACCTATTAGTAAAAAAATACTGTTTGATAAAATAGAGGAAGGCGTAGTACTTGTAGATTATATTGAGCAGTTTGAATTCACTGTCAAATGAATTTAGGCAATACTGTTTCCGGTATAGATATTCAGCCATCATTTAAATTATGGTGGAATAAGTATCATATCAAAGCAGAAGTAAAAGGCAATTGGCTTATACACGATCCTATGGTATTAGAAGAAATATACAAATTTCAAAATCAGTACTGCTGGGACACAATGAAATTTGCATGGCATAAAAATTATTCAGTGTATTTTTCAGATAGCAAAGTTGCTAAAAAATTTATTAGAAAATTTAAAGATAGTATAATTAGTGTACAAGGTATACGTTCACAAAAAGAATACGATGTAATTATTTCGGGTACTAAAATATTAAGGCGACAACTGTTTTTTAATAAATATAGATATGTAACATATAAGTACTGGCCAAACGATGTTTGGGTGAAAAAGGTTAATAAACTTAATATGGATGCAAAAGTTTCTCATACTGGAGAAGGTTGGAAAAGCACAGTATACTTAGGCAGTAAAAAAGATGTTGCCAAGATGCAATTAGCAACAGGTCGCAGTGAAGAAATATACAAAGTAGTTACATTAGAAGAAATATAAAACGAGGATCATTAATATGGGATTATTTGGAAGAGACACAAAATTAGATAGAGAAGCAGTATTTGAGCAACTCAAAATAGATGAGGGAGTAGTCAATGAGATCTACAAAGACCACTTGGGATACCCGACTTTTGGAGTGGGCCATTTGGTCCTCGACACCGATCCAGAATATGGACAAGAGGTTGGCACACCAGTATCAGAAGAACGTGTTAGGGAATGTTTTGAAAGAGACCTCGACACAGCAATATCTGAGTGTGAGTTATTATACGAAGAAGGGGTATTTGGAGACTTACCAGACGAAGTCCAGCAAATCTTGGTTAATATGATGTTCAACATGGGTAGAACTAGACTAAGCAAGTTTAAGAAAATGCATGCCGCAATCATCAAGGAAGACTGGAAAACTGCCGCAATAGAAGGTAGAGACAGCAGATGGTACAAACAAGTGACTAACCGTGCTGAAAGACTGATGACTCGACTCGAACAAGTTTAACAACATTCTCATAAGTGCCTTATTGAGATAAATACAATTGAGGCTACTTATGAGAAGAACATTAGAAATGCTAGGAAACTCCAGTGATAATATGAGTTTAACTGGCGAAAAAATCAAAGCAGACAGTTATTTCGGTTATACGGACGGAATCCATTCCGTTAGTGTAAAGTTAAATGCTTTTGTAGGCAAGATTAAACTACAAGGCACACTATCTTTAACGCCAGAATCAGCCGATTGGGGCGATATTAAACTTATAGAAAAAGCATCTGCAACCACAGGCACAGAAATTCACACATTCAAAGGTAATTATGTATACCTAAGAGCCGTTCTTGATAGAGCAGGAGTTGGCGATGGCAGTACATATGACTTATCATACGGTAGTATCTCACAAATTTTATTAAGCAATTAAATCAACTTTGTTGATAAATACATTATAATTGCAAATTAGAATAGGAATACTATGCCAAATGTAACAGGAGATAATTTAACTTTTAATATAGACGGGATCACCGATAATCAGATCCTAGTTTACGATTCTACGCAAGGAATTTTTGTAGCACAAGATAGTTTGTCTTCAGACGCCAATGCCGCCGTTACAGGTGGTGGAAATGTTGGTGCTTCAGGTATAGGTTTATTTTCAGCAAAAGACGGTTCACAATTAAACTTTAAAAAGATACAAGGCTCAGGTGCAACTACTGTAACTGAATCTGCAAACGTTATTACTGTTTCTTCAACAGCATATACACTACCAACACCATTAAGCATTCACAATGTGAATGGCAATACAAATATCTTCTCAGGTAGAAACTTTGGTGATAATGCTAATATCACAGCATACGCAGGTGTTTTAAATAACGCAAACTATCCTACTAACAGTCAAAGTGCAGGATTTGATGCTAAAACAAGATTTGTTATTAGTTCAAACGATGCCGCAGATGTAGAACTTAGTTCACAACATAGTTTAATATTAGGAACAAATAGTACAGATGGTCATATTGAAGTTAGAAGTGCAAATAGTACTGTTTTTTATGTAGGTAGTGCAAGTAGTACAACACCAGCATTAAAAATAAATTCTAATAGAAGTACAACATTTGCTAATGCATTTACATTACCATCATCAGATGGTACAAATGGGCAAGTACTTGTAACAAATGGTTCAGGTGGTGTTAGTTGGACAACATTACAAACTGGTGGTTTAACTGCTAGTCAACTAACTGCCAACTTAGCAAATTATATTCCTAAGAATACCACAAGTGCACCAGATACCACAATGTCATATGACATTGGTAACAGCAATTACAAATATTTAAATATATTTGCAAACAGATTTAGAGGAACAGCAGATGCGGCCATTAGATTAGAAGATGGCGCAACTGTTATTACAGCGGCAACATTAGCAAACGCAGTCAACAAAACAAATAATTTAAGTGACTTACCAAATGCCGCAACAGCAAGAACAAATTTAGGTGTTTACAGCAAAGCAGAAGTTGATGCCAATATTGCATCAGCACAATTACAAAATGCTATAAGCACAGTTACTAGTGTTGGTTCAGCAAACACAATCAGTGCCACAAGTGCCACCCACGCAATTAGATTTGAGGGTGGAACAGGCATTGATGTAAATCAATATACTGCTAACAATACTATACAGATTTCAAAAACAGATGCTATCACAGGTGTATTTAAAAACGTTAGTGCAGATGGCACTCTCCTTATTGCAGACAATAATAACGATACACTTAATTTAGTTAGCGGTAGCAATGTAAGTTTCACTGCTAACCCAGGAACAGATACAATTACAATAGATGCTACACTAAACGACAGTAGCATTGACAAGTATACTAAAGCAGAAGTTAATACAGCAATTAGTTCTAATGTATCTGCATTAAGATATTATAAGAGTTTTACAGGTGATTCAGGTTCTACTGATGCTAGTGCAAAAGACGATACATTTAATATTGTTGGTGGCACAGGAATAACAACAGTAGTCACTGGCGATACAGTAACAATTAATAATACTCAATTAAATGACGGTATATTTAAAAATATCAGTGTTGCTGGTCAAGATTTAATTATTGCAGAAAACAATCAAGATACATTAAATTTTGTAGCAGGTAGTGGTATTTCTATTACTGCTGATGCAAGTACTGATACTATCACAATCAATAACACAGGCGGTGGCGGAGGCGGTGGAGCCGGCGAAGCATTTAAAACTGTAAGTGTACAAGGTGGTAATAGTGTAGTAGCAAATGTAGCCGCAGACCAATTAACATTTATAGCAGGTGCTAATGCAACAATATCAGCAGATAGCAATGCACAAACAATTACAATCGATGCTACTGGGGGCGGTGGTGCAGGAGTTAAAGGTGAAACTGGAGCAACTGGCCCAGCAGGTAGTGACGGAGCAAAAGGTCAAAAAGGTGAAGTAGGAGATACTGGCGCAACAGGAGCCACTGGTCCACAGGGTAACATAGGTAATACTGGACCAGCAGGAGCCAATGGAGACAAAGGATCAAAAGGAGACCAAGGAGCACAAGGTGTTGCTGGTAATACTGGAGATAAAGGTGCACAAGGCGATGCAGGTGCTACAGGACCAACAGGTGCTACTGGACCAGCAGGTAACGATGGAGCAAAAGGCGAAGTTGGACCACAAGGTGTTGCAGGTAACGATGGAGCAAAAGGAGAAGTTGGACCAACAGGACCACAAGGTGTAGCAGGTCCAACAGGACCACAAGGTGTTGCCGGAGATAAAGGTGAAGTTGGTGCAACAGGACCACAAGGACAAAAAGGTGAACAAGGTGCTGGTACTAACCAAACATTAAGTATGTCAGGTAATGTCATTACTATTAGTGGCTCTAGTAGTAATGTTGATATAAGTACAGCATTAGATAGTGTTGATGCCTCGGTTGCCGTAGCAAATGTTTCCCCAAGTGGTGGTTCAGAAGGCGACTTATGGTGGGCAAGTGACTCAGGTGATTTATATATTTACTATGATAGTTCATGGGTAGCGGCCTCTCCAGCAGGTGATAAAGGACAAAAAGGTGACGATGGTCAGAAAGGTGAAACAGGTGCCACAGGTGCTCAAGGTACAACTGGTGCTCAAGGTGTAGCAGGTCCAACAGGACCACAAGGAAACAAAGGAGACACAGGTCCACAAGGTTCAACAGGTGCTCAAGGAGCCACAGGACCTCAAGGTGATCAAGGACAAAAAGGAGCCACTGGTGCTGATAGTACAGTAGCAGGGCCAACAGGTCCAACAGGAGCCACAGGACCACAAGGAGCCACAGGACCTCAGGGTGTTGCTGGTAATGATGGTGCAAAAGGACAAAAAGGAGAATTAGGACCTCAAGGTGCTACTGGACCACAAGGTGGACAGGGTACTAAGGGTGAAGTTGGACCTCAGGGTTCAGCAGGTGCTACAGGACCAACAGGGCCGCAGGGTAACGTAGGACCAGTAGGACCAACAGGAAGTAAGGGTGACAAAGGTGAATTAGGTGGCCCAACTGGACCAACAGGTGATAAAGGACAAAAAGGTGATACTGGACCACAGGGTTCAGCAGGTAGTGACGGTAATACAGGTCCAACAGGTCCACAAGGACCTGCAGGTGATAAAGGTGCTAAGGGCGAGGCCAGTACAGTAGCCGGTCCAACAGGTCCAGCAGGATCAGATGGATCAGATGGTGCCGCAGGTACTAAAGGTGACAAAGGTGAACCTGGTGGTGGCGGTGGCGGTGGTTCCGTAACACGCGGTAACACATATGAAAGAGTAAAATTAAACTACAACACATCAGGTGAATTAACAAGCATATCAAATGTCACAGCAGGTATTAACGCAACAACAATTACAAGTGCCGCAGGTGCTGAATTAGAAATTCAATTTACAGGATTTGATTATCCGCCAGTAGCAATTATGGCTCATGGTTATAACTATTCACAAAATAAATATAACTTTAATGCTGTAAGTGGCGACTGGACAACAAGAACTGTAGACGGTGGCGGTAGCAGTGGATCTCCAACAGCATTTGGCAGTTTCTCGAGTGTTGCTAACGTAGACTTAAAAGTTTCAGAAAGTATTACAGGAGCAAGTAGATCGTTTGGAACAAGCACCCATGCTTGGTTAACGTTTGTGATGGCGGAGTAATACTATGTCTTATAAGACTAGTCAAATAGAACTCAATGTACCAAATAAAGTTTTAGGTGTTAGTGTAAGTAGCATTACTGGTAAAACTGTTTGGCCACATGCTAACGGTTCAGCAGATAGATGGTATTCAGGTGGTTCATCACCAAAAAATTATCAATGGACTATTGTGTTTTCAGTTACATCTCAAGCACATGGTTCTCACTTAACAAGAAAAGACAGAGAGTTTAACGGACTTGATGTAGCAGTTGGCGATTGGATTGCTGGTGCTACAGATGGTAAGTGTCTAAAAATTATTTCTGTTGACAGCAAAAGTGCTAGTTCAGTAACATGTGTTGTTGAAGACGTAGCACGTTACAATACATTTAAAAGCAACACTGGTAACGGTATATTTGGTACAGGTAGTTGTGTGGTGTTTACATTAAACGAAAGCGGACACCCTATGTTAGATCCACTTCCAAGTGGTATTGTAAGTTCAGACTTTTATGCAAACGTAAACAGTAGATTTCAATACTTAAATCCACAATTAAATTACTTACTAGAAAAAACCGCACATGGTTTTAGTGTAGGTGATGTTGTAGCAGTTAGTGACACAGGCGATTTTGTAAAGGCAAATGCCGCTCTAGTAAGTAAGAGTTTTGGTGTTGTAGTAGAGAATGGTCCAGGTCCTAACGCATTTATGGTTTCACCTAATAATAGAATTATAGACTTTGTACCAGCAATACCTGGTTCAGCAGGAGATTTTATTTACGCAGATACAGATGGAGATTTAACTACATCTGATACAGGTAAAATAATGTTCTTAAAGATTGCTAATGCTGTAGAAACAAGCACAACTGGTTCAGCAATCAACCCAACAATACCAGATGGTACAGTGGTTAAATTTAATGGTGTAAGTCACACATTTAATGGTGCAGGCTTTAGTAGTACATTAGCAGAAACTGTAAGTCAAATAAACGGACTTAGTGGTACAAGTATCACAGCAGATACATCACCAGCACCAACAACTGTGACTTCAAGTGCTAGTGGAACAGCATACGGACTAGTTGGCGGTTATACAACCTTTAGTGCTATTTTTAATGGCGGTAGTGGTAATACAACAGTAAACTTTACTACTAATGCCGCAGGACAAAGTGCATACGGTATTGCAGTTGCTATTCCAGAAGACATGGCAACAGATATTAATGCCGCAAGTATTCCTAATTTGACTGCTACATTTACTAGTAGTGCATTAACACTCACAGAAGCAAACGGTAATGCTATAAACATCTTTAATAATTCAAATGATGTTAACGGTAATCCATTTGTAGGTAGTAGTAATGTTTCTGGGTTACCTTCTTTTACATCAGCAAGTACAGGTAGCAAACTAAAACTCACAAGAACCGACGGTGGACCAATTGACATCTTTGACAGCACAGGTAATTTTGAAAACAACGCAGGTATATTCAGTGTACACAATGGTATGTTCCCATTAGCAATGAATGTAGAGCAAGGTATTAGAAGTGCTAGTGTTACAGTTGTTTCAGATATAAGTTCTAGAAACTCACTATCACCTACAACAGGTGACCAAGCATACGTTATAGATAACGGTGTTGGTGAGTGGGCATTATACTTGTATGATGGTAGTAGTTGGACTAAGGTAAGTGACCAAGATAGTGCTAATACCGACGCACAGACGCTCACATACAACGTAACAGCACCTATAAGTGGGTTTGGTAACAGTCAAAATTATGACTTAGGTAACGTATCACCAGGTGGTAAAATACAAAGTGTTAGTGTAGAAGTACACACAGCATTCACAGGTGGTTCACAAGAAGCCACAATGGAAGTTGGTACCACAGTAGATACAGATTTCTTACATGGTCAAGACGACAATGATCCTGGCTCAGTAGGTGGATACATAACAAATCCAGAGTATGTATGGCCTTCTTCTAATACAGATGAATTAGAAGTAAACTTCAGAATTAATCATTACGGCGCAACAGCCGGTAATGCCACCGTAAAAGTCACATATATTTAATCTATTCTAATATGATTTTTGCCACTTATTCTGGCAGAAAGATAAATACTATTACACAATACATCAGTACACATTATTCCGGAACAATGTAAAAATTGAAAGAGGGAGTTGAATACCCTCAGACACTCCAAGGAGAAAATCAAAATGGCAGATGTAAAGAATTTTGGTCTAAAAGGTATATCCAACGATGTACAACTTGGCAAAGGTGGTGGACGATTTAAGTGGGTAAGTGCTAGTGATAGATACGAATTCACAGGGTCAGATGGTTCAACACTAAAGGCTATTAGAGCCGCCAACGTTGACGTTCAAGGATCATTACTTTCAGACGATATAACATCAAGTAGTGTTACTGTTAACGGTGACGCCGTCATTACAGGTGACTTAACGGTTAATGGTTCAACCACAACTGTTAGTTCAACTAATACAACAATCAGTGATGCCCTACTAGAATTAGGTACAGGCACAACTGGTACACCTTCAAACGATGTTGGTCTCGTTATCGAAAGAGGCGACAGTGACAACGTATTTATTGGTTGGGACGAATCAGCAGATAAAGTAGTATTTGGAACAGGATCTTTCACAGGTTCTTCAACAGGTGCTTTAACTTTTACTGCGGCTGACATGCAGGCGGCTGGAATCACAGGTTCTAGTTTTACTGGTGCCAGTGGTGCGTCAATTACAGCATTCCTAGATGAAGACAATATGGCTTCAGATAGTGCTACTGCTGTACCAACACAACAAAGTGTAAAGGCTTATGTTGATGGCGAAGTTACTACTTTAAACAGTACTATTACAACAGCAAACAGTAACATGCTCACGTATGTTAATACTGCAAACACTGAAATGAAAGCATACGTTGATGGCTTAGACAGAGACGATGACTTAGCATTTACAGGTGACGACGGTACAGGAAGAACTCTAGACTTAGATAGTGGTACATTAACTATCGCAGGTGGAACTGGTATAACATCAGCCTCCGGCGCAAGTAGTGTAACATTAAACCTAGACGATACAGCCGTTACAGCAGGTGACTATGGTGATGCTTCTAATGTAGCAACTTTTTCAGTTGATGCACAAGGTCGTATAACAGCGGCGTCAGAAGTATCAATCGCAACATCATTGACTATCCAGTCAGATGACGCGGCTGATAACGTAGTTGCATTAGCAAGTGATAAGTTAAAATTATTAGGTGGCAGAAACATTACTTCAAGTAACTCAAACGATGACGTTACTTTTGCAATGGATCAAACATTATCAGATATGACAGCGGCTACATTTAGTGGTTCTGTACAAGGTGGTACATTAACAGATGGAACTGCTTCTATTAATTCTGGTAGTGCAACAGGCCTAGTAAACGTAACTGCTTCAGGAATTGTATCTTTTGGTACATTAACTGACAGTGGCGAGAGCATTGCTATTACTAAGTTTGTCGACGAAGCAGACGGAATTGGCAGTAACGATAACGATACTACTATCCCAACTTCAGCGGCAGTTGTTGACTATGTTGAGAACAACGGTGGTGACGGTCTTACATTAAGAGCAAGTTTCACAGCAAACAGCAGTGACGCTTCTTTTGATATAGGTACTGTACCTAACGTATCAGGAAGAACATATTACGCAAGTAAAGTTATTCTTAATGTTACAACATTATTAGCAGGTGGTTCAGTTGACGGTATGTTAGTTAAAGACAACGCAGGTGCAGGTAATGTACTAGCGGCGGCTACAACTAACGACATTGCAGTTGGAACTTATGTTGTTGACTTACCTTTTGCAAGTTCGCTAACTAAAAATGCGGCAGTACAGGTTGAGTTCGTCCAAGCAGACGGATCAACAAGTGCTACACCTACAGCAGGTGTTGTAACTGGTGTTGTTGAATACAAGTATGTATAATATCGTTTAGTTTAGACTAAGCAAAATAAACATTAGAAAAGCGACTTCGGTCGCTTTTCTTTTGACTTGACACAGAGGAGAAAAGAATGTATAATACAGGTATGAAAAACAAAGTTATATTAACAGACTGCGACGGTGTGGTATTAGATTGGGAGTTTGCATTCCATAATTGGATGGAACACAGAGGACACTTCCCAGTAGAAAATCACAGATTACATTACAGCATCAGAGAAAAGTTTGATTTAAGAAACGACTCTACTGGTGATCAAGTAATCAAAAATTTTAATGAAAGTGCGGCAATTGGATTTTTGCCTCCACTTAGAGATGCTCAATACTTTGTTAAAAAGTTACATGAGCAACATCAATATCAATTTGTAGCAATTACAAGTTTGAGTTTAGATCCTTATGCACAAGAACTTAGAACTAAGAACTTGAATAAACTGTTTGGTGACGACTGTTTTAAAGAAGTTATCTGTTTAGATACAGGTGCAGACAAGGATGAAATATTACTAGAGTTTGGTAAAAAATATCCTGGAGCATACTGGATTGAAGACAAACCACAGAATGTTGATTGGGGCATAGATGCTGGTCTAAAAGGTATCTTAGTTGAGCATGGACACAATATGCATTACAAAGGTGATGCAAGTGTATGTAAAAACTGGGAAGAAATATACAATTTAATTGTAAAAAACGGTTGACCTCGACCCTAGAATTTGTTATAATATATACATAATTTAGCAAAAACAGACGGTAGGAGGTCTTTATGCAAAACTTAAATACAACAAATCAAAGCAAAGATAAAATTACAGCACCTCTAGGTTACTGGATTAGTTCGCTTACTTTGATTGACAAGGCATTGCCTAGTTACAATATCCAACTTACTGGATTAGAAAGCATGTGGTACAATCACGAAGAAAACATTGATCACCCAGAAGGTAGCGAATACCCAACTGGTGTCAATACTGCTCACAGAAATGTGATGGTGAAAAGAGTATGTGATAGTGTTTATGCTAGAACAGGTATCAACCCTGCAGATTATTCAAGTGTTATTCATGCAAGTACATCACCTGGTAGAAACAAAGATGGCAGTTTTAGAGATGATGTTGTTGAAGGCAAATATGTTTTGAGGAACGTGTAATGGAACTTTTAGAAATTAAACAAGCAATTAAAAACGGTAACTTTAGTTTGTCAGAACTTAACGAACTAAGTGCATTCACCAATTCTGTTAAAACACTTAATGCTAAAGCAAGTCTAAGTGTTGGCGACAATGTATTTGTTGTTCAAAAAACAAAACGCACACCTGGTGTTATTACTAAAGTGAATGTCAAGAAGGCTATTGTAGATATGCGAGGTCGTTCATATAGTGTTCCACTTTCAATGATAGAGGCCGCCTAATGAATATTAAGAAAGCAAGAACAGGTAAATGGTTTGAGGATCAGTATAGTCTTACTGATCTTCTTTCATTGTCAGTAGCAGTAAACAGAGTAAATGGTGGTTACATCAAAAAAGATGCCAACATCGAAGAAGATGAAAACGGTTATCAAAAGAAATTGCCTAACCTGTTTATTATCAATAACCACTTAGGTATTGAAAAATTCAAAACATCTCGTATTGATAAAACACTAGATACATATTATAATGATATCTCAGTTATCGAAAGCGATAGTGAAAATGTTGATCATATGGTTAAGTATTTCAAAGGACTTAGTCTTAAAGCAATCAAACGTGATATCAGTGACTTTGAAAAATCAATCTTAGGTCTTATCAATAAGGAATTTGTGCAATACAAAGACATTGGTATTATTGCAAGTTTACCTAGTGTTTATGAAAATGGTCAAAAGCAACGTGCATTTAATAAAATGGAAAAAGAACTTGCACAACATAGTCAATATGTTGGTACACTAAATGAACGTGAAACATTTAATCTGGAAATCCTTCACAAGAAATTTATATGGAGAAGTAACAGTTATTTGTATGTTGCCAAAGAAGGTGATTACAACATTGTAAAATTCTTTTCACAGAAATCTAATGCTGATGTTGGCGACACAGTTTCACTCACAGCATTCGTTAAAGATCACACTCTTGGTAAAATGTCACGTGGTGCTGAAACTTACTTGAATAGAGTTAAGTTTTCTGAAGAGTAGCAATTAAATAAACCATAACCCTTTGCATAGTGTCTGGCTCTACAGTAAGGTCCGGACAACTATGCCAACCTTTACTGCTTCTTGGTAATATGTATGCCCTATTAGGAACATAAGGCATTTGGTGACCCATTCGTACTAATTTACTATCCTCTCCAAAGGTAGGATCTAATCCTTCATCAATTGCTTGATCATAAGCACAATCGACTTCCCAAAACATAGTACCTGTGTGTGCAAATTCATCACTATCTGCTAATGAATGCTGAACGGTATAGTAGTAGGAAGGGTGGTCTACATGAACATCATGTACAGAATTTTTGTTTGTGTCCATCCACATAAACGGTTGATTAATGTTTACTTTACTTGACATATTCATTACATTACCTATTGCATCTAAAACCTCTTGGTTCCTGTACACATATTCTGTGGCTATTTGTAATGCTTCTTGTGACTCATCTGGTCCTACATGATACCCATGTCTGCCTGGTAATTCTTCATTTTGCCATTGATTCCATGGTATGCAGTTTTGTACTTGTGCGTACAAATCAGGGTGCATAAAGTTTTCTACATCCATAACGTGTAGTTTATCTGTTTCAATTGGTGCTGTATCTAATATCCTATCTACAGTCCATTTAGTGTATTCTGTACTCATACTTATATTTATAAAAAAGATAAATATAGTTAAGTCCTAATAGGATTTGACTACATGTTTACATGTAGACTAGCAGAATGCTAGACAAGTACATATTGGAGAGTAGTAACGAATGGCAATCATAATGAATGCCAAAGGTACCTCGCAAAGCAGTTTTAGAATAGGCAAACGCGGTTCTAGACTGTACGGGACATCTGACGCACCCAGTGACGTCAATAATATCTCGACAGGTGATCTTTGGTTCGATTCAAGCAATACACTATTAAAAATTGCAACTGTATCAGGTGGTTCTGTAACATGGGATAAACTGACAGTAGGCGATGCTGACACATTAGACAGCATTAATAGTACAAGTTTTGCTAGAGTTGATACAGACAATACCTTTGCAAATGATATTACCATTACAGGTAATTTAACTGTAAACGGTACACAGTCTATCATTAATACAGAAACTCTCAATATTGCTGACAATGAAATAGTTTTAAACAGCGACCTTCCTTCAAACCAACCCGCAACTGCTAACGCAGGAATATTAGTTAATCGTGGTAACGAAAGTAATGTTTATATTCGTTGGGACGAAGATGAAGGTGAGTGGACTGTAAATGGTCAAACATTTAGTGCTGGTGCTTTTGTTGGTAACCTAAGTGGTAATGTAATAGGTAGTATAGCACCCAATGGAGCACCTAATGTTGTAAAAGCAAATACATTAATTGTAAATGGTGTTTACACAATGCCAACAGCAGATGGTAGTGCTAACCAAGTATTAACAACAGATGGCAGTGGTACAGTAAGTTTTGCAAATATAAATGCTACACCAGGTGGTAGTAATACGCAGATACAGTACAACGATGAAGGGTCATTTAATGGTTCATCGGCATTTACATATGATGAGTCAGAGGCAAAACTATCAGTAGGTGGTGCTGTTTCATCAATATTATTTGAAACTGTAAGCGATTACGGTGCAATTACAGCCTCAGTAACAGACAGTTTAGACTATGGTAATTTAACAGATTCAGTAGTTGCTCTAGTCAACAGTGACTATGGCGTAGTTGAAACAAGTGGAGGACCAGTTGAGTTTCCACGATATGCAGTATTATCAGTACCTGATGCATCTGCATACATTGGGCATATGATTTATGTAACCAATGAAACAGGAGGTCCAGTAATGGCATTTAGCGATGGCACTAACTGGAGAAGAGTAACAGACAGAGCAGTCATAAGTTAGTAGGAGAACATAATGGCAGAAGAAACAACAACAGCAGTACACCATCCGGCTGATACAAATGGAGATGGAAAGGTTTCAAAAGCAGAAGAGCAAATGTACCTAGAGTTCAAAAGAAAAGAACTCGAAGACCTAGATGCAATGAGAGATGCTCAACGTAGCATGGCTTGGTTTGCACTAAGTGGTATGTTACTGTATCCTTTTGCAGTAGTAATAGCAGTATTGGCTGGCTTAAATCAAGCAAGTGAGATACTAGGTGACATGGCCGCTACATATTTTGTAGCAGTAGCAGGTATTGTTGCCGCCTTCTTTGGTGCTCAAGCATTTAGTAAAGGTAAGTAATTACTATGGTAGATAAGGTAAGAAAACATTTTGTAAGGATTGTAGTTGAAAAGGAAATATCACGTGATGATATTGTTGACTTTTTTGACATAGTTCAAAGTGTTGTTCCTACCAAAGTATTTCAATCATTTGATGGTAGTGGTAACAGAGTTAAAGCAGAAGTAGTCCACTATGAATCAGATGATGTACAAGTGTACGAAGTATTAACTGAAGAAGATATTAGTGCTGAAGAAGGCACTAAAATTGCAGACATACTTGCAGAAGAATTAGATGTGGTCGATTGGGACTTTGAGGCCAGTACTGAATATTAGTACTTGACCACAATCTACTTTTTTAGTATAATACTTAGATAATTAATTACATACACACAGGATTATTATGGCGTTCAATAAAACATTCAATCAAGAAGAAGTCGCAAGACTTAAAAAACTAGTTCAAGAAGGAGACCAAGTCCTTTATGAAGTAGAATCACTCCAAGTAGGTTTAAGAGAAACTGTTAAAGCAATAGCAGAAGAAATGGATATTAAACCTGCAATCCTTATGAAAGCAGTTAAAGTTGCTCATAAGGCATCATTTACTGACGAAACAGACAAGTTTGATGCACTAGAAACTATTCTAGCCGCAGTCGGTAAAGATCACTTATAAAACAGGACCAATAAACTAAAAACAGGTTGACAATATAGTTCTATCTGTTATACTACTAATATGAGTCTGACTGTAGAAAAGGTATATTTATTTGACATGCAATGGACAGATGATGCTGACTATGAGCACATCTTCGAAGACAGATTGCATGACACAATGATTCCTTTCTTTGCATTTGGTGAAGAAGCAACCTTTTCTAAAGAAGTAGACTTTACAAGCAGTTATACACCAGTAGCAAAAATATATGCAAAGTTTATAACAGAGGCAAGCAAATATAAATTTATGTTAAAATATTCGGACAAATTAAATGAGTTACGTTGACGCAGTTTTTGAACAGAACAAAGGCATAGTAAGAGTCGTTGAACGTACTAAAGAGGGTGAACGCAAGATTATTGATCACCCTATGCGATACTACTTTTATGTAGATGATCCTAAAGGCAAACAGCATAGTGTGTATGGCGACCCAGTAAGTAAGATTACAGCAAACAACTGGAAAGACTTTAAACGTAACGTAGCATTGTATCAAAACAAACGCACATATGAAAGTGATCTAAAACCTGTAAACAGGGTGTTAGCAGATCATTACTTGGGCATGGATGCACCAGACTTGCACAAATGCTTTTTTGATATTGATGTAGACTTCGATCCTGAAAGAGGATATAGTTCACCTGAAGATGCATTTATGCCTATTACTAGTATCAGTGTTTACTTAGACTGGATGGATAAGATTGTTTGTTTGGCAGTTCCGCCTAAGACACTTAATTGGGAACAAGCACAAAAGATTGCAGACAATGTAGGCGACACTATCTTATTTGGTAATGAAAAAGCAATGCTAGATGCTTTCCTTACACTTATTGATGATGCAGACATATTAAGTGGCTGGAACAGTGAGGGTTATGATATTCCTTATACTGTAAACAGAATTATCAAAGTGCTAGGTAAAAGCGAAACAAGACGTCTGTGTTTACTAGACAAGAATGTGATTAAAAGAGAATATGTTAATCACGGTAGAGAAACACAAACATATGACTTAGTAGGTCGTGTACACTTAGACTATATGCAACTGTACAGAAAGTATAACTATGAAGAGCGTCATAGTTACAGACTAGACTACATTGGTGAAATGGAAGTTGGTGAAAAGAAGGTTGTGTATGATGGCAGTTTAGATAGACTATACAATCACGACTTTGAACTGTTCTTAGAGTATAACATACAAGACACAATGCTACTTAAGAAACTAGATGACAAGTTGCAGTTTATAAGTCTTGCTAGTGAGATTGCACATCAAAATACAGTATTACTTCCAGTAACAATGGGTGCTGTACAAACAATTGACCAAGCCATAGTAAATGAAGCACACAGACGTGGTATGGTTGTCCCTGATAGAAATAGAACTAAAGATTCAGATAACCCTTGGGGGCATACAGTAGCAGGTGCCTATGTGGCATTTCCTAAGAAAGGTATGCATGAATGGGTAGGTTCAATGGATATAAACAGTCTGTATCCTAGTGTCATTAGAGCACTGAATATGGCTCCTGAAACTATTGTAGGACAACTAAGACAAGAGTACACAGATAAAGAAATTACAGAAAAAATGCAAATAGAAAAGAAATCATTTGCAGATGCATGGGCAGGTAAGTTTGGTACTAATGAATATGAAATGGTAATGGCCAAAGATGTTGACAAGCCACTTATATTAGACTTGGAAGACAAAAGAGAAATTAGTGTTAAAGGTGCTGACGTGTATAACATGCTGTTTAACAGCGAGGAGCCATGGTGCATTAGTGCAAATGGTACTGTATATAGAACAGACGTACAAGGTATTATACCCGGTCTATTAGAGAAATGGTACTCAGAGAGACAAGAATTACAGGCTAAAAAGAAACAAGCAACAACACCAGAGGACATAGCATTCTGGGATAAGAGGCAGTTAGTTAGAAAAATTTTACTTAACAGTACATATGGTGCTATTTGTAATCCAGGTAGTAGGTTCTTTGACCACAGGATAGGACAAAGCACAACACTCACTGGTAGAGCAATTACCAGACATATGGGAGCAGAAACAAACAAAATGTTGACTGGCGAATATGATCACACAGGCGATACTATTGTTTATGGTGATACTGACTCTGTGTATTTTAGTGCTCATGAGATTAGTAAAAAGCAAGGCATTGAGTTAGACATGGATAGTGCTATTGCATTATATGATAATATTTCAGATACAGTTAGTGACTCTTTCCCTTCATTTGCTAAACAGGCCTTTAACATTTCTACTAGTCAAGGTAATATACTTAAAGCAGGTAGAGAAGTTGTTGGTAGAGCAGGTATCTTTATTACTAAGAAAAGATATGCTATCAATGTATTAGACTTAGAAGGTTGGCAACCTGAAGGTGGCAAACTAAAAGTAATGGGTTTAGATCTCAAGAGATCAGACACGCCTGAATTTGTACAAGACTTTCTTAGTAATATATTAGGACAAACACTAAATGGAGATGGCGAAACTAGTGTACTTGCAAGTGTAAGAGAATTTAAGAAAGAGTTTAAAGCAATGGACCCTTGGAAGAAAGGTATGCCTAAACGTGTAAACAACTTAACATATTACACAGAAGCATACAATAAAGCATTTAGTATGAACAAGAGTGCTAGTCTTTACAAGTTAGAAAAACTCAAAGACGAAAAGAAAGTAATGATTCCTGGGCATGTAAGAGCAAGTATTAATTGGAATAATATGCTAAAAGCAAACAGTGATCAATACAGTATGCAAATAACAGATGGTATGAAAGTTATTGTTTGTAGGCTAAAAAGCAATGCTATGGGATATACTAGTATTGCATATCCTACAGATGAAATGCATATACCGGATTGGTTTAAACAACTGCCTTTCGATGAGGATTCAATGGAAGAAGCAGTAGTTGATAAGAAAGTAGAAAACTTATTGAGTGTACTTAAATGGGATTTGTCGCAGACAGATACTAGTAATACATTCCATAGTTTATTTGATTTTAATGAATAACTTGATCGTTAGGTATCAAACGGCCAGGATTTATAAACTTTTTAGGCGTAAAGGCCTAAATAATAACTTTAATATAAGAGGTGACAACATATGATAAAAGATATATTTAAAGACATACTAAGGCATACTCACGCCTTAGGCTTTATTGAAATGGTTAAGATTAGTGGCGACGAATCGTCTACTACAATTGAAGCCATGGATGCAGACAAAACTGTTATCCTGCAAGGTAAACTACATAATCCTGTAGCAGACTTTGTAGATCAAACAGTAGGTCTTAGCAGAATGAGTGTACTAGATGGATATTTAAAATTTCCAGGTTTTGTAGATGAAGGTTCTGAAGTAAGTGTAGAAACACAGAGCAGAAACGGAGATGACATTCCTGTACAAATTAGTTTTAAAAGTGCAGAAGGACACACAGGTAGTTACAGATTTATGTTAGCAGATGTAATTAATCAGCAACTAAAGTCTGTTACAATGAAAGAGATACCATGGGACGTTACTATTGTGCCTACACAGAAGAACTTAAAAGATTTAGGTTACTTCAATGGTGTGTTAGGTGGCTTTGAACCTGTGTTCTCTCCAAGTACAGAAGATGGTGCATTATATTTTAGCATTGGCGAAGGTGCTGGTGACAAAGGTAAATTGCCAATCAACAACAATGTTGATGGCGAACTATCCGGTAACTGGAAATGGGAAATTGATAAAGCACTAAGCATTCTAAGACTAAGCGATAGTGCTAATTGTACTGTTAGTTTTGCTAATGCAGGTGCAATGCAAATTGTTATTGACAGTGGCTTAGGCGAATACAAATACATATTACCTGCTAAGAGTTAAACATGACAGAAGACTTAGGAAAGAAGCACCAGGATTGGGCAGTTTACCTGCCTGCCATTAGTGGCTTCTATGTAACACAATTACAAAAAATGGATGCCAATCCAAGTGAATGGAGATGTCCTGAAGGCTTTGAAAAAGGCACACAAGGTATGAACTTCCTTGATCCTGAAAATAGTTATTATCACTATCCATGGGGTCTTTACTCGGGCGGCCACGCACACTTAGACCCAGTTAAAAGTGACGAACGTGAGCCAATGATACAAGGTAGAGATCGTAGTAAAACTATGATACTAGGAGACTCAGGTGGTTTCCAACTTGCTACTGGTGTTATTAAAATGGATTGGAGTAATGCAAAAGATCCTAATGACCCTGCTAGAACAGAGTTTTGTAATAAGATACTTACATGGTTAGAGCATACAGCAGATTGGAGTATGACATTAGATGTTCCTGCTTTTGCGGCAGTTGGTAAACTAAGTGAAAGAACAGGACTTACAGAATTTCAAGACACACTAGATATCAGTCTACTTAATTTAGACTATTTCATGAGGAATAGAACACCAGGTGCTACCAAGTTCTTAAATGTGTTGAGTGGTAGTAATGAAGAAAATAGCAAACAATGGTACGATGCTGTAAAGCATTTTTCCAATAAAAGTTTTGTGCAAGAAGCATACGGTGATGAGAATAGAACCTTAGAAGGTTACGCATTCGCTGGTATCAATATGAAACACATGTATAGTGTGTTAAGTAGACTATTGGATCTTAGAGAAGATGGTTTACTTGAAGGTAAGGATTGGATACACTTCTTGGGTACTGGACGCCTTAATTGGGCATGTCACCTTACTAGTATCCAAAGACAGTTGAGAAAATATGACAATCCTAATATTACACTTTCATTTGATGCGGCATCACCTTTTGTTAATACAGCATATGGCCAAACCTACACACACAATGAGTTTAGAGCCAAGCGATTCGGATACTTTATGGATAGAGCATTCGATAACAAAGATCTCAAAGGATCAAAGATGCCTATGCCTTTTGCACATTCCCCTATAATGAGTAGACTTACAGTTGGTGACATCTGTGTTTTAGGACATGGTGATGTTAATAGGAATGGTAAAGAGACTACAACTAGTTGGGACACACTAAGTTATGCACTTTATATGGGTCATAGTGTTTACAATCACATTACAGCAACGCAAGAAGCAAACAGACTTGCTGATATGGAGAAACATAGAACACCTACACATTGGAAGAACTGGAAGAAGGTAAAAGGCAGTAGTGTAAGCAATGAAACTTCTCCTTATGTACCAGGTACTATTTTGATGTTCGATAGTTTTGCAGAAGAAGTGTTAGATCCA
>Ga0213858_10000361_pt1 | contig 21782 bp, 20 predicted proteins | sample PICome_FD_160122 | JGI IMG/M metagenome (GOLD analysis project Ga0213858, IMG submission 160122) | Coastal seawater microbial communities near Pivers Island, North Carolina, United States - PICO245 | ecosystem: Environmental > Aquatic > Marine > Coastal | place: USA: North Carolina | collected... | reverse complement strand
GATGGCTGTGATCGTGATGGCTGTCGTGGTGATCGCCTGTTGGCGTGGGCTCGGCGGTCGAGGCCGTGTTGAGGCCCAACACGATCCGTGGGTCCACCTGCCCCCGCTCCATCGCCACCAGGCCCGTGCCAGGACGTACCCGCTCTTGCAACTGGGCCTGGAGTGAGGCCAGAGCCGAGGAATCCAGCCGGTCGGCACGACTGATCAACACCTGATCGGCCGCCTGCAACTGATTCTCAAACAGCTCGTCGATCGAGCTGAGGTGATCGAGGCTGGGATCCTCCCGGCGCTGCTGCTCAAGGGCTTCCGGATCACCCACCGGACTACCGGCGACCAGGGCCTCCCCATCCACCACCGTGACCACACCGTTCACCACCACACGAGAGCGCACCTCCGGCCAGGCCAGGGCCTGAATCAGCGGACGGGGAAGCGCCAATCCACTCGTTTCAACGACGATCCCATCGAGGCGGTCTGCGCGCTCCAGCAGAGTGTTCATGGTGGGCAGGAAGTCGTCCTGAACCGTGCAGCAGAGGCAACCGTTGTTCAACTCCACCAGGCGCCCATCGAGCTCATCCTCCGGGCAGAAGCCACAACTGCGGATGAGATCTCCATCCAGCCCCACAGTGCCGAATTCATTGACCATCACCGCCAGGCGCTGACCGCTTTGGGCGAGCAGATGGCGCAGCAGGGTGGTTTTGCCGGCCCCGAGAAAGCCGGTGATCACGGTGACGGGAAGCCTGGCCATCAGCGGCAACCCAGACTGTCACGGGTGATCACACCAGTGCGGCTGTTCTCTCCGGTGGCACGGGCACAAAGGGCCTTCAGCTGGGGCAAATCGATGACGGCATCCGTGAAATCAGCACCATCAATCCGAGCATCGCCGAAGCGGCTCTGCATCAGCATGGCGTTGGTGAACACGGCATTGCGCAGATCGGCACCATCAAAACGGCTGGCGAAGGCCACCACATCCGAAAGGTCGGCACCCTGGAGATCGGCACCCTGAAGGGAGGAGGTGTTGATCACGGCCCCACGCAGATCACTGCCTGAGAGATCAACTCCCTGCAGATCCGCCTTCAGAAACTCCTTTTCCTTGAGATCCATCCCGTGCATGTCGGGAACGATCTCCTGAACAGCCCGTTGCCCGCGCAATTCGGGAGCCGTGATCGCCAGGGCCGGTGCAACGGGAAGCCAGAGCACGATCAAGAGTACGCAAGCAGCCAGGATGTGCGTCCAGACTGAGATGTGGGTCGTCCAATCAGTGGGGCTTTGCATCACTGGATTAGGGCGGTGAAGAACACGCATGCGCGGCAGATGGTGCGTCGTTCGGTCTTCAGAAGACCTGACGTAGTTTGGCCTGTCACGTTATGGCAGTCCTCCGCCGCCCCACGCGTCATGGCCAACACTCTGCGGGTGGTGGTTCCCCCCCATCCCCTGATCGCCCACTGGCTGACCGTGCTCAGGCATGGCGACACCCCGGCGGCCCTCTATGCCACCGGCATGGAGGAGCTCGGTCGCTGGCTCACCTACGAAGCAGTGCGCGACTGGCTGCCCCACCGCCCCGAAACGGTCACCACCCCGGTGGCGACCACGGAGGGACGGGTGATTGAAACGGGCGTGCCCCTGTTGGCGATCCCCGTGCTCCCTGGGGGCTTGTCGCTCTGGCAGGGGGCCCGTCAGGTTCTTCCCAATGCGGATCTCTGCCTCTCGGGCATCCCCGACCAGGTGGAAGCGCAGGCGGGCCTGGTGCTGTTTCTCGATCAAATCGCCGACGGCACCACCCTGCTGGCCCTGTTGGAGGAGCTCCAGGCCCGAGGCGTCGAGGATGCCCGGCGCCTCCGGGTGATCACGGCCGTCGCGGCGAGCCCCGGCCTGAAACGGATCGGTGAGCGCATGCCCGATCTCACGATTCACACGGCCTGCATCGATGAAGGACTCGACACTGAAGGACGCATCACGCCGGGCATCGGCGATCCTGTGCAGCGCCAGCAGATTCGATCGGCGAGCCAGTCGGCCGGATCGACCTAACCTGGATGCACTGAGACACACCCCATGGCCCAGCAGCGGGACACGGCCAGTGGCACCCTGATCACCCTGGTGAGTGGTGCCCTTCTCGGAGCTGCTGGGCTCGCCTGGTGGCTTCTCTCTGAGGCGGACCGACGTCAGCGCGTCCAGCGGCAACGCAACATGCTCTACGCCTCACGCCTCCAGGATGGCAGCGAGGCCAGCGATCCCAGCCGACCTCGGAACAACCAAGACCAGCTTGAGCAACGGGTGGAGCAACTCAACTCCGCCATCGCCGATGTACGCCGTCAGCTCGAGGATCTAGGTGCCAGGAACTGAGGACTGCGCTCGGTAGGTTGGCCTCAGTCAATCACCGGGCTCCGGCTGCCATCGATGCTCCGCTCCGACGCCGTCACGCAGGGGATCCAGCGTTCACCCAACCGAGCCATGCTCCGTGCCGTGGGCTTCGGCGACGGCGACTTCGGCAAGCCGATCATCGGGATCGCCAACGGGTACAGCACGATCACGCCCTGCAATGTGGGGCTGAACGACCTCGCCCGACGCGCTGAGGAAGCGGCCCGACTGGCCGGTGGCATGCCCCAGACCTTCGGGACGATCACCGTCAGTGATGGCATCTCCATGGGCACCGAGGGGATGAAATATTCCCTCGTGAGCCGTGAGGTGATCGCCGATGCGATCGAAACGGCCTGCAATGGCCAGAGCATGGACGGGGTGCTGGCCGTGGGCGGCTGCGATAAGAACATGCCCGGCGCGATGATCGCCATGGCCCGGATGAACATTCCGGCGATTTTTGTGTATGGCGGCACCATCAAGCCGGGCAAGCTCGGTGGCTGCGACCTCACGGTGGTGAGCGCCTTTGAGGCGGTGGGTCAGATCACCAGTGGCAAGATCGACGAAGAGCAGCTCACGGCAATCGAAAAGAACGCCTGTCCGGGAGCGGGGAGCTGCGGCGGCATGTTCACCGCCAACACCATGAGTGCGGCGATCGAAACAATGGGGCTGAGCCTGCCCTACAGCTCCACCATGGCGGCGGAAGATGCCGAAAAGGCCGACAGCGCGGCGCGCTCCGCCGAGGTGCTGGTGGAGGCGATTCAACAGAACATCCGTCCCCTCGATCTGCTCACCCGAGAAGCGTTTGAAAACGCGATCAGCGTGATCATGGCGGTGGGTGGCTCGACCAATTCCGTGCTGCACCTGCTGGCAATCGCCCGCACCGCGGGCGTGGAACTGAGCATCGACGATTTCGAGCGGATTCGGCAGCGGGTGCCCGTGATCTGTGATCTCAAACCCAGCGGCCGCTTCGTGACGGTGGATCTGCACCAGGCCGGTGGCATCCCCCAGGTGATGAAATTGCTTCTTGATGCCGGCCTGCTCCATGGCGACTGCCGCACGATCGAAGGCAAAACCCTCCACGAGCTCCTGGCCGCTGTTCCGTCGGTCCCCCCCGCCGGCCAGGACGTGATTCGACCCCTGAGCCACCCCCTTTATGCCAAGGGGCATCTGGCAATCCTCAAAGGCAACCTGGCCGAAGAAGGCGCGGTGGCCAAGATCAGCGGCGTCAAAAACCCGGTGATCACCGGCCCAGCCCGCGTGTTCGAAAGCGAGGAAACCTGCCTCGCTGCCATTCTCGACAAGCAGATCACCCCAGGCGATGTGGTGGTGGTGCGCAATGAGGGGCCGGTGGGAGGCCCGGGGATGCGGGAGATGCTCAGCCCCACCTCGGCGATCGTGGGCCAGGGTCTGCTCGACAAGGTTGCGCTGATCACCGATGGCCGCTTCTCAGGCGGTTCCTACGGCCTGGTGATTGGTCATGTGGCTCCGGAAGCCGCGGTGGGGGGCACGATCGGCCTGGTGCAGGAAGGCGACAGCATCACCGTGGATGCGAACCAGCTGCTGATTCAGCTCAACGTGGATGAAACCGAACTGGCCCAACGCCGCGCCGCCTGGACCACACCCGCATCCCGTTATCGCACTGGCATCCTCGGCAAATACGCCCGTCTGGTGAGCTCCAGCAGCCAGGGCGCAGTCACCGATCAGCCGCCCTCCTGAGCCAGAGATCCCACCAGGAGAGCACGCAAACGTCTCGCCAGGGCTTCAATCGGGGCACCATCGGAAGGAGTAGTGCAGCGCTGACCACTGCTCCCGTCCATCCACACTGGATGCTGCCCCTGCCAGAGCAGAGGTCGATCGGGCTGCTCCCACCAACCCAGCATCAGGTTGAGATCCGCTCCACTGCGATAGATCTCCAGCTCAAGATCGTGAAACTGCTGACGGGCCCCTTCCGGACCCCTCGCTTCGAGGCGAAGCCGCAGGTCATCGAGGTGGATGGTCTGCGGCTCGGCGTCATCAGTTCCCACTGGCACCACACCGTGGCGCAAGGGTTTACGGCAAACATCAGCGGCAGCGGCAATCAAAGCCAGCCAATCCATCAGCGGTAGGCCTCGATCGCGCGAACGACCAGGTGAATCGAACCAGATCGATACCCAGAGTTCTCACGCCCGTCGTCAGCGAATCGTGAATGGAGAAGCTGAAGCCGGGTCAAAGCAGAAGCCTGAAACTGCACAGGAAAGGTCACGGGCTGCGCTCGAACCACCGGCTTGAGAATGCTGAACGGGATTTCGAGCGTTGTGGTGCCCTCGGCAAGGGTCGGCAACGGAGCCACCCATCGCAAGCCTCCGGGAATCAGTTCCGTCAACCCCATCACTCCATCGGCACAGGCAACAGCGAGCTTCAGGGTTCGACCACCGCCATCCACACGCAGGCGCAGTCCGCGATAGCGACTGAGATCAAGCGGAGGTCGGTAGACAGGGGACCGACAACTGACAAAACCTCCGCCTTCACTCACCACCTCCCCTTCGAGAACAAGCCCCTCGGGAGTGAGACGACAGCCGGCACGACTGGAGCCGCCCATGATCGTGTCATTGAGACTGGCCCATTCCGAGAAGCTCGACCCAGCAGCGATGACGCGCACGTCAGCTGCAGGCTCGGGTGGGGTGGAGGTCACAGTGAGGCTGGATGGAATCCTTCATCCTGAATGATTCAGAGCCAAAGCCGCGCAGGGGGATCAGTGATCCCCACAGGCACCCTGATCTGCGACCACGATGATCTCCGACCCCGGTTGCACCAACTTGGCCGGGGTGCGATCAGGTGACTCGGCAGGATCGAGCAATCGACTGAGGGCCTGACGCTTGCCTTCACCGCTCACGAGGAACACCACCTGGCGGGCAGCGCTGAGCACCGGAGCGGTGAGGGTGATCCGATCCAGACCCTTGCCTCGACCGATCGTGGTCCAGCGATCGCGCACCAATGGGGCCTCCGTGCCCGGGAACAACGATGCCGTGTGGCCATCATCACCCAGACCGAGCAACATCAGGTCGAACACCGGCGGTGCACCGCTGCACAGGCGCGACACAAGCTCCGCAAAGGCCTCGGCACTGGCCTCGGCCGACGCCAGTTCCACCGTCGGCACGGGATGAAAACAGGCGCGTGCACCCGGCTGGCCTGGCTTCAGGAGCGTGTTGTGCAGCATGAGGGCGTTGCTGGAGGCATCATCAGCGGCGACCCAACGTTCGTCGCCGAGCAGCACATCCACTCGATCCCAGGGCAGATGCTCCTGGCCGAGCAGCTCGTAGGCCCTGGCCGGCGTTGTGCCTCCGGAGAGGGCGATCTGGGCTCGATCACGCTGATCGAGGGCCAGATCAATCGCCGTGGCGATGTGCTCGGCGGCGCGGCGGGCCAGATCCTGGGGATCTTTGGCCCGTTCGATGCGATAGGTGGTCATCAAACTGACCTCAGTGCAGCCATTCGGTGTGGAAGGCACCGTCTTTGTCGACCCGCTCGTAGGTGTGGGAACCGAAGCAATCGCGCATGGCCTGCACCAGGTTCTGGGGCAAACGCGAACTGCGGTAGCTGTTGATGTAATCGAGCGTGCTGCTCAGGCAGGGCACGGGAATCCCGGCCTCAGCGGCGCCGGCCACGATCCTGGCCAGGCCGGGCAGACGACGATTCACCTGCTCGGCAAACCAGGGGTCGATCAGCAGGTTGGGCAGCTGGGGATCGGCGTTGAACGCATCCTGGATCCGCTTGAGCAGACGGGCGCGGATGATGCAGCCGCCCTTCCAGATCTGGGCGATCGAGGGCATGTGCAGGTTGTAGTTGTGCTCAGCGGAAGCGATGCGCAGCAACTCCATCCCCTGCGCATAACTGGCCATGCAGGCCAGCACCATCGCATCCATGAGCGGCGCCATGCCGTCGGCGGGGCTGCCCATGTCGAAGGGCTTGATCACCGGGCCCCTGAGGATGGTTTCAGCCTTGATGCGCTGATCCTTCATCGAGCTCATCACACGCCCGTTGAGCGAGGCATAGATGGTGGGCACGGAAGCCCCCATCTGCAGGGCGCTCACAACGGTCCAGAGGCCGGTGCCCTTCTGGCCGGCCTTGTCCTGAATCTTCTCCACCAGGTCACTGCCGTCGTCGGGATCCTTGGTGCGCAGGCACACCTCGGTGATCTCCACCAGATAAGAGGCAAGCTCCTCGGTGCTGTTCCAGTGGGCGAACACATCAGCCATCTGACTGCCGTTCATGCCGCCCACCCGCTTCATCAGGTCATAGCCCTCGGCCAGGATCTGCTCGATGCCGTACTCAATGCCGTTGTGCACGGTCTTGACAAAGTGGCCAGAGCCACCGGGCCCGATGTAGGTGACGCAGGGTCCGTCCTCCACCTGGGCCGCCATCTTGCAGACCAGACTCTCAATCGCGTCATAGGAGGCCTTGGTGCCGCCGGGCATCATGCTCGGACCTTCGAGAGCACCCTTGGCACCACCGGACACGCCCATGCCGATGAAGCCGAAGCTTTTGCTCTCCAACTCAGCCACCCGTCGCTCGGTGTCGTGGTATTCCGAGTTGCCACCATCGATCAGCAGATCACCCTCCTCCAGATAGGGGGAGATCTGCTGAATCACAGCGTCGACCGGGCCACCGGCCTTCACCATCATCAGGATCCGACGAGGACGCTCCAGCTTGTTGACGAAATCCTGAAGGTCTGTGGCGCCCTGGATGTTGCGGCCGGCACCGAGCCCGGCGAGGAACTCCTCCGTTTTGGCGTAGGTACGGTTGTAAACGACGCTGGAGAAGCCGTTGCGTTCAGCGTTGAGGACGAGATTTTCGCCCATCACACCGAGACCGATCAGACCGAAGTGCGCCTTGGACATGGATCTGTGAAGTCATTCACTGGCGTCAGTGTGACCACGACGGAGCGATTCGGCTGCAACCTGCACAACCTCTGTCAGAGGGAGGTGATCGACGGCGACACGGGGGTCGGGATCAGATCACCGTGCCATCGGGGATGGAGGCATTTTTCACCACAACAACGATGCCGTTGCGGATGTAGAAACCGAGCTCAGGCCGGTCGGCTTCCTCCACGTGGTCTTTGTTGACGATGGTGACGTTGGATCCAATCCGCGTGTTTTTGTCGAGGATGGCGCGCTTCACCGTGGTGCCCTGACCCACACCCACCGGAATGCCACCTCGCTCACTGAGAACGGCGCGCTCAGTGGAGGATTCGAAAAAATCAGCCCCCATCAGCAGCGAGTCCTGGAGTACGACGTCGTTTTCGACGCGGCTGCGCACACCCAGAACGCAATGGTGAATGCTGCATGCCTTGAGAATGGTGCCCTCGCCAATGATCGACTCCGTGATCTGAGCATCCACGAGTTTGCTGGGCGGCAGATAACGGGGCCGGGTGTAAATCGGGAAGTCTTCGTCGTAGAAGCTGAAGGGCGGTGAGGGTTGCTGGGTCAGGGCCAGATTGGCCTCATAAAATGCACCGATCGTGCCGATATCTTCCCAATAATCATCAAACACATAACTCTTGAGCGTCATGCCACCCGCCAGGGCTTCAGGAATAACCTCCTTGCCGAAATCCTTGTGTTGGGGGTGATCGTTGAGGAGATCGATCAGCGCCTTACGGCTGAACACATAAATCCCCATCGAGGCCAGATAGGGCTTCTGCTCAGCCGATACCGGCGACAAGCCGAAGCGGGAGGTGTCCACGGCCATCTCCTTGAGGGAATCCCCTTTGGGCTTCTCACGGAACTCCTGGATCGTGCCATGGGCATCGGTGCGCATCAGGCCAAACGCCTCAGCCTGCTGGGGATCCACAGGCAGGGCAGCCACGGTGAGATCAGCACCCGACTGGCGGTGATGCTCCACGAACAGGCTGTAGTCCATTCGGTAGAGCTGATCTCCGGAAAGGATCAGATATTCGTCAACATCCCATTCCTGAAACAACCATTGATACTTGCGCACCGCATCGGCGGTGCCCTCGAACCAGGACGGACTCTCGGGAGTCTGTTGCGCCGCCAGCACCTCCACAAACCCCTGACCGAAACCTGCACTGAGGTCGTAGGTCTGGGAGAGGTGTCGATTCAGCGAGGCACTGTTGAACTGCGTCAACACATACATCTTGGTGATGTTGGAGTTGATGCAGTTACTGATCGGAATATCGATCAATCGATATTTTCCCGCCAGGGGGACGGCCGGCTTGGCCCTCATCTTGGTGAGCGGGTAGAGACGGGTTCCTGCCCCTCCCCCCAGAATGATGGCCAGAACGCGCTTCATGCCGCCCCCTTCAGATCGGCGTTGCGCGTGCAAACTTACCGGACATTGCGCCATTCCAACCGCCATCCGACGAAGATCGGTCAAGAATGCTGGGAATCAGGTCTGGACTGCTGCGCTGGCCGATCGCACGGTCGAGGTCTCAGGCCTCGGTGGAGGCTGGATCCAACTCCAGCTCGAAAATCTGTTCCACAACCCGCAGGGCTTGCTGACGATCCTGACGGGGCTGGGGACTGCGCAAACGGGTCACGGGCGTGTGCAGGATCTTGTTGACGATGCCCTTGCTGAGGGCCTCCACCACCTTGCGCTCCCGGGCAGAGAAATCAGGCCCCATGCGGCTGAGGGCCTTCTGAAGTTCATCCGAGCGGATCTGCTCGAGGGCTGAACGTAAGCGGTTGATCGTGGGAACCGCCTCCAGGCTGTCCCACCATTCCAGGAACAGACGCCCCTCCTCATCCAGGAGGCCCTGGGCTTCACGGGCCACCTGCTGGCGCGCTTCCTGATTGCGCGCCACCACTTCCTGGAGGTCGTCCACATCGAAGGCTTCAACGCCGGCGATGCCAGCCACATCAGAAGCGATGTTGCGGGGCACGCCGATGTCGATCAGACGCAGGGAGCTGCGCCGATTCAGCCGTTGCAGGCGAGCGGCATCGATGATCGGATCATCCGCCGCCGTGCTCGTGAACACCAGGGAACAGGTGCTCAGGCAATGGTCAAGCTCATCCAGGGTGCGGCACTGCACCGGCAGCCCGGGGAAGTCAGCGGCAAGCATCTGGGCCCGCTCACGAGTGCGGTTAAGCAGCACCACACCGGAACAGCCCTTGGCCTGCAGGTGCTGCAACAGCAATCGGCTCATGCGGCCGGCACCCACCACGGCCACCTGCTCAGTTTCCAGGGTGACCAGCTGATCGAGGCCCCGGGCCTGGCCGAGCTTCAACTGGGCCAGCTCCACCGCAGCCGAGCTGATCGACACCGCACCGGTGCTGAGGTTCGTTTCGCTTCGCACCCTCTTCCCGGTGCTCACCGCCTGGGTGAGGAGACGGTTGAGGATCGGGCCGATCGATTTGTGTTCCTGGCCCAGGCGCATCATCTTCTTCACCTGGGACAGGATCTGACCCTCGCCCAGCACCAGACTGTCGAGCCCGGCGGACACCCGCAGCAGGTGGGCCACAGCGTCCTGATGGTGATAGGTGAAGAGATGGGGGGTGAGGTCATCGGTCGGCAGACCGGAATGACCGCTGAGAAACTCGCGCACGGCGGACATACCCAGCTCGGGATGCTGCACCAGGGTGTAGATCTCAAGCCGGTTGCAGGTGCTGAGGATCGACGCCTCAAGCACCTGCTCATGGTCCCGAAGGGTCTGGAGCGAGGACTCCATGGTCTGCTCCGGGATGCTGAGCTTTTCCCGGACTTCAACGGGTGCCGTGCGATGACTGAGGCCGACGACGGCAATATGCATGGAGTGAATTCCTCGAATCCAGACGAAACGGTGATCAGCTCAGAGCGATGCTCTGGGCGCCGTCCTTGATGTGCACCGTATTGGTGAAGCGGCAAGTGTTGTCGAGATTGCTGATCACCAGGCTGCTGGTGCGGGTGCAATCCTTTTCGAACTTAACGCCGTGGAACAGGAGGCCGTCGGTGATCCCGCTGCCGGCGAATACCACGTGCTCACCGGAAGCGAGCTCCTCGGCTTCATAGATCTTGTCGGGGTCGCTGATCCCCATCTCGGCCAGGCGAGCCAGGTTGCCCTCCTTGGTGAGATCGGCCCATTCCTTGGTTTGGGCGACGGCAGGGTCATAAACGAGCTGGCCCTGGAAGTGACCGCCGAGGGCGCGCATGGCAGCGGCGGAAATCACCCCCTCAGGGGCGGCGCCGATGCCCATCAGGCAGTGGGTGCCGGTGCCAGCGAAGCCACAGGCGATGGCCGCTTGCACATCACCATCGGAGATGGGCTGCACACGGGCACCGGTGGCGCGAATTTCAGCGATCAGATCCTTGTGGCGGGCCCGATCCATCACCACGATTGTGAGCTCGCTCACCGCCAGGCCGAGGCACTCGCTGAGGATGTTGATGTTTTCGGTGGCCGACTTACGGATGTCCACCTTGCCCTTGGCGGCCGGAGGAGCGGCCAGCTTCTTCATGTAGAAGTCGGGGGCATTGAACAGACCACCACGATCGGAAGCCGCGAGCACGGCCATCGAACCGCGCTGGTTGTTGGCGCAGAGATTGGTGCCTTCACAGGGGTCAACGGCGAAGTCGACGCCGGGACCCGTTCCGCTGCCCACTTCTTCACCGATGTAAAGCATCGGCGCTTCGTCACGCTCGCCTTCGCCGATCACGATCCGGCCCTGCATCTGGATCTGGCCCATGCGCTGACGCATGGCCTCCACTGCAGCGGCATCGGCTTCATCCTTTTTGCCGAGACCGGTGAGGCGAGCGGAGGCGATGGCCGCCTGCTCCACGACCTCAAGTATTTCCTGGATGAGTGTGCGATCCACGGGTGTGCGGCGTTGGGGACGATTGCAGCGAACGGAGAGCGGTGCGGACCGGTCTGGGACTCGCCGAGAGCATCGGCAGGCCTGGGCCAGGGGCGCGATGCCGCAGGGCTTTCCAGCTCTTAAGCGCGGCTCACTGTATCAGTGGCATCAGCGCTTCCTACAATTGCCGCGCACTTCCGCGGACCCTTCATGAGCACCAAGCCCCTGGTGATCTCCCCGTCGATCCTCTCGGCCGATTTCGCCCGCCTCGGCGAGGAGGTGAAAGCGGTGGATCAGGCCGGTGCCGCCTGGATCCACGGTGATGTGATGGATGGTCGCTTCGTGCCGAACATCACGATCGGCCCTTTGATCGTTGAAGCCCTCCGCCCGGTGACCCAGAAGCCTCTGGACGTGCATCTGATGATCGTGGAGCCCGAAAAGTACGTGCCCGATTTCGCGAAAGCGGGCGCCGACATCATTTCGGTGCAGGTCGAGGCCTGCCCGCATCTGCACCGCAACCTGGCGCAGATCAAGGATCTGGGCAAACAGGCTGGTGCTGTACTCAACCCCAGCACCCCACTCGACACCCTGGAGTATTGCCTTGAGCTCTGCGATCTGGTGCTGATCATGAGCGTGAACCCCGGCTTCGGTGGTCAGAGCTTCATCGACAACCAGGTGCAAAAAATCCGAGACCTGCGTCGCATGTGCGAGGCCAAAGGTCTCGATCCCTGGATCGAAGTGGATGGTGGCGTTAAGGGAGCCAATGCCTGGAAGGTGATCGAGGCAGGGGCCAATGCGATTGTGAGTGGATCCGGCGTGTTCAATCAGCCCGACTACGCTGCCGCCATTGAGGGCATCCGCAACAGCAAGCGCCCGGAGGGCATTCTCGTTTGATCAAGACCCCATAACGAAGGTGAAAAGCCCCGCAGGCGCGGGGCTTTTTTGATGGATCGTATGGATCACTCCGATGGATCGCCTTTCAGCTCTCGAAGAACCAGCCGTAGCTGTGCAGGCCGATCCCCAGCAGGTTCACGCCGATGTAACAGACCACAATCACCACCAGTCCGGCTGATGCCACCAGAGCAGGCCGCCGGCCCTGCCAGCCGCGACTGAGGCGGGTGTGCAGATAGGCGGCATAGACCAACCAGCAGATCAGGGCCCAGGTTTCCTTCGGATCCCAGCTCCACCAGCTCCCCCAGGCTTCATTGGCCCACACGGCGCCACTGATGATGCCCACGGTGAGCAGCAGGAAGCCCACGGTGATCGTGCGGTAGCTGAGGCTGTCGAGCTGCTCGGCTCGGGAAAACTGCACCGGCGAGAGCTGCCAGGATGCGGCGGTCTCAGGCTCCAGACTGGGTCCGGTCAGAGCCGCACGACGAAAGCCACCACTGCCGATCGAACTGCTGCGCAATTCCAGGGCATTGCCCCGATCGATCACGAGCACAGCAATGGAAAGGAGGGAACCCACCAAAAGAGCGGCATAGCTGACCATGATCACGCTCACGTGCATGACCAACCAGCTCGATCTCAGGGCCGGTACCAACGGCGATGCCTCCTGCAGACGATCGGGCAGAGCAAAACTGGCGAAGGCAATACAGCCCAGACCCATCGGCGTGGCGGCAGCCGCTACCAGGGGCGAGGCCCAGGCCCTCTCCACCAGCAGCTGGGTGAGGGTGCAGGACCAGGCAAGGAAGCAGAGGGATTCGTAGAGATTGCTGATCGGGAAGTGACCCGACTGCCACCAGCGCAACACCAGCTGGGCGGTGAAGGCCAGGTTCGCCAGCGCCACCAGGGTGCGCACGGAACTGGAGCTCTGCCCAGTGGAGAGGGCCCAGAAGGCCCAAGGAAGCGCGAGCAACAACAAGGCAAACGCGATCAACCCCAGCAGCAGCACGGGCTCGGACAAGGCGGTGTCCAGGAAGGGCGTCAACGCGGAAAACACGAGAGCTGTGCGGGGAATCATCGGCCGATTCTGACGTTCGGATTCAGCGGCTGGCCTGCCGCAGCAGCAGGCCACCCCCAGCGAGAGAGATCAACACCGGCGCCCAGGCAGCCACCACCGGTGGCAGGGTGCCCTTGACGCCGAGGGAACTGAAACTGAAGCTCAGCACGTAGTACACCAGAATCAGCACCACACTGATGCCGAAGCCCTGGCTGCGACTGGTGCGGCCATTCGGCTTCGCCCCGAGGCTGCTGCCGATCAGACCGAAAACCAGACAGGCCATCGGCAGGGTGAACTTCTCCTGAATGCGCACACGCATCCGCCGGGCTTCCTTGCGATCGCCGGCTTCATCGAGCATTTGTTCGGCTTCGATCGCCTCGGCCACCGTCATGTTGTTGGCATCCTTCGGCAACTTGGCGATCCGGATCGGTGCGGCACTGAGCGGATAGAGATAGCGATCGAAGTCGGCCGACGTCACGCTGCCGGAGGGAGACAAGGTCAGGATCTGGCCATCGAGGAACTCCCACTTACTCTCACGCTCGTTCCAGCGAGCCTCATCGGCCTGCAACATCTGGGTGAAGCCGAGGCGGGAAAAATCGAGCACCGTGACGCCACTCATGACACCCTCGTTGAACTTTTTGGCATAGAACAACTGGGCCAGACCGGTATTCGATTCGCCATCACCGGCTACCAGACGCCCGAAGCGGGAATAGATGATGTTGTCCCCCTTCTCGGTTGACACGGAGCGGCCCAGCGCACGCTGCAGCGTGATTTCCGCCGAGAGACTGGTGCGGGGCACGATCACATCGTTGAACAAGAAGGTGAGGCCGGTCATCACCAGAGCGAGAGCCAGGGCCGGCGCAATCATCCGACTGGCACTGATGCCGACGCTGCGCAAAGCTGTCAGTTCACTGTTTGCCGACAGTCGGCTGTAGGCCAGCAGGGTGGCCATCAAGGTGGCCATCGGGAAGGAGATCACCAGAAAGCTGGGCAGGCGCAGCAACAACACCTGCACGGCGATGCCCACGGGCAACCCCGACTCCACGATCCTGCGGACCAGCTCAAACATCACCCCCACCGAGAGGGACACCACGGTGAAGGCCGCGATCGCAAAGAGAAGGGGACCGATCAGCTCACCAAGAAGCCAGCGATCCAGCAGAGGAATGCGTCGGCACCAACTGCCAACGCGCGCCATCATCGGTTTGATCACAGCTGGAACCCCTCCCCGAGATAGTGGCGCCGCACCTGGGGATCGTGGGCGACCTGGTCGGAAGGACCGGAGGCCAGGATCGAGCCGTCGGTGAGGATGTAAGCGCGATCGGTGATCGCCAGCGTTTCCCGCACGTTGTGGTCGGTGATCAGGATGCCCATCCCCCGATCGCGCAGGCCCTGAATCAGCTGTTGCAGATCAGCCACGGCGAGGGGATCCACCCCAGCGAAGGGTTCGTCGAGCAGCAGATAACGCGGACCCTCCAGGCCCACGGCCAGGGCCCGGGCTACCTCGCAGCGGCGACGCTCCCCGCCGGAGAGCTGGTAACCGCGACGGTTGAGAAAGGCACTGAGATGGAAATCCTCCACCAATTGATGCAGGCGCTCACGGCACTGCTGCGTGGGCAGACAGCTCTGGGCGAGGACGAGCTCGATGTTCTCGCGCACGGTGAGCTGGCGGAAGACACTCGGCTCCTGCGGCAGGTAACCGATCCCGAGACGGGCCCGTTCCGGCATCGGCAGCCCGGCGATCGGATGCCCATCCAGAAGCACCTGCCCCTGGTCGGGGCGTAACAAGCCGATCACCAGATTGAAACTGGTGGTTTTGCCAGCCCCGTTCGGCCCGAGCAAACCGATCACCTCACCAGGCGCCAGAGCAATCGAGAGATCGCGCAGCAACGGTCGGCCCCCCAGGGTCAAGGAGACCCGTTCCAGGGTCAGACTCATGGCCGAAGGGGGGTGACGACCGGCTGCGGTTGGCCCTGATCCTGGCGGATCACCATCTGGCTGAAGACCTGCCCCCCCTGCGGTGGTTCAGCCACGGCGCGCTCGTCGTCGAGTGAATACACGACACGTTCAGCCCGCAGGGCATTGCCGCCCTCCTGAATCACATCCACATCGCCGCTCAGCACCAGCCGCCCCTCCTTGCTGTAGTACTGGGCCTGACGCGAGGTGGCCACCATCCCCCTGGCGGGATACACAATGCGCACATTGCCGAGCGCTGTCACCACACCGGTGATGTTGTCGGCGCTCTGGGTGTCGGATTCGATCGTGATCAAGCCGCCCTGCTGAGCAGACTGTGGGGTCGCAACAGGCTGTGGCGGCTGGGTCGATGGCAACGACTGGGAGCGCAGGCCGGGCGCCAGAGCACTGAGACACAGCATGGAAACCCAGGCGGTCGACAGCCGTGACACAGAAACCAACAAGGCGTGGCCGAAGAAGCACTTGCTCAATGTACCGACATCCCGATCAGGACAACAGACGCAGCGGTGGCAAAGTGATGTCTGGATCCTCACCGTTCTGAAGCGCCTGCAGGCGCTGGGAGACGCCTTCGCGCAAGCGCGGGAGATCAAGACCGAGATCGGGATCGGCGCGGCGACTGAGGCGGCCGAGACCTTCACCGAACAGAATCGTGGCACCCCGCACATTGCCGCGCTGCAGGTGCACCTGGGCCACGGCAATCTGAATCAGCCCCTGCAGCACCCGCCGCTCGGGATCCGAGGTCTCATGCCAGAGATCCTCGAGCACATCGTGGGCGGCATACCACTCGCCTTGATCAAACAGAGCAACACCCCGCGCGAAACGGGGATCGTCTGTCGGCGCGGTGGGATTGACGCTCAACGCTTGGCCATCTTCTTGGCGGGCAGTTTGCGCAGACGGATCGACTCTGGGGTGACTTCAAGCATCTCGTCGGGGCCGATGTATTCCAGCGCCCGCTCCAGGGTCATCTGCACCGGTGACTGCAGGGTGTCGAGTTCATCCGCACCGGCCGAGCGCATGTTGGTGAGCTGCTTCGCTTTGCAGATGTTGATCTCCAAGTCCTGAGGACGATTGTTTTCACCGATGATCATGCCCTTGTACACCTTGGTGCCGGGAGAGATGAAGAACTGGCCCCGATCTTCGGCATTCTTCAGGGCATAGAAGGTGGCGGTTCCCTCCTCAAAGGCGATCAGCACACCATTCCGGCGGGTGTCGAAATCACCCAGCATCGGCCGGTATTCAAAGAAGGAATGGCTCATGATCCCTTCACCTCGGGTGGCGCGGATGAATTCACCACGGAAACCGATCAGGCCACGTGAGGGAACGATGAATTCAAGCTGGGTGCGACCGTCCTGGCCGGTTTCCATGTTCTGCATCTCGCCTTTGCGGGTGCCGAGCTTCTCGATGCAGGCCCCAACCGCTTCCTCGGGCACATCCATCACCAGAGTCTCCACCGGCTCGCAGGGGGTGCCGTCAATCGTGCGGAAAATCACCTGCGGCTGGGACACCTGGAACTCATAGCCCTCGCGCCGCATGGTTTCAATGAGAATGCCGAGGTGAAGTTCACCACGACCGCTCACGGCGAAGCGGTCCGGTGAGTCGGTGTCTTCCACACGCAGAGCGACATTGGTGAGCAGTTCGCGCTGCAGGCGGTCGCGCACCTGGCGACTGGTCACGAATTTGCCCTCCTTGCCGGCAAAGGGGGAGTCGTTGACCACGAAGGTCATCTGCAGAGTGGGCTCATCCACCTTGATCAGCGGCAGAGCTTTGGGCTCATCCGGGCAGGCGATGGTTTCGCCGATGTTCACATCATCGAAACCGGCCACGGCCACCAGATCACCGGCGGAGGCTTGCTCGATTTCCACACGCTGCAGGCCTTCGAAACCGAGCAGCTTGCTGATCCGCCCCTTCTTGACGCTGCCATCGTCCTTGATCAAAGACGCACTCTGCCCCTGCTTGATCACGCCGTTGTGCACCCGGCCGATGATGATCCGACCGAGGAAATCGGAATAGTCGAGGGTGGTGATCTGAAGCTGCAGCGGCTTCTCGGGATCGCCGACCGGCGGCGGAACATGGCGCAGGATCGCATCGAACAGCGGTTGCATCGTTTCGCTGTCGGTCTTCATGTCGGGTTTGGCGAACCCACCCAGACCACTACCGAACAGGTAAGGGAAATCGCACTGATCGTCATCGGCGCCCAGCTCGATGAACAGATCCAGCACCTTGTCGACAGCCGTCTCGGGATCGACGCGCGCCCGGTCGATCTTGTTCACGAACACAATCGGACGGAGCCCCTGCTCCAGCGCTTTCTTCAAGACAAAGCGGGTCTGGGGCATCGGCCCCTCATTGGCATCCACGATCAGCAGGCAGCCATCCACCATGCCGAGGACCCGCTCCACCTCGCCGCCGAAATCGGCGTGACCTGGGGTGTCAACAATGTTGATGCGGGTGTCGTTGTAGGTGACCGCCGTGTTTTTGGACAGGATGGTGATGCCGCGCTCCCGCTCCAGATCGTTGGAGTCCATCACGCAGGTGGGCACCGCCTCGTTATCGCGGAAGATGCCGGACTGACTGAGCAGGGCGTCGACCAGGGTCGTTTTGCCGTGGTCAACGTGGGCGATGATCGCGATGTTGCGAATCGCCTTGTTCGGGGCGCTCATGAGGTCCGTGATTGTCTGAAAAAGCTGGTTTCGCCGTTGGGCGCAGCCGGCCCAGGCTATCTCAACGTGAGATCCGTCAGGAACCGAGGCGACTGGTGCGTTCGGGCCTCGCTCCCCGCAGGCCGCCACGGGTGACCCCAAGCCGGTGGTCGATCCGTTCCTGCCGCCACACCGCCTCCGAGGCAATCCGACCCTGGAGCGCCTGGCCATACAGCCTGACGCGGCGCACGCTGGCCTCAGCGTTCTCCTCCAAAAGCTCCAGCCGGAAGTGGCGCAACCCCACCGCCAGCAGATCGGGCAGAGCCTCCACACCACTCTGGGCTCGGCCATTGAACAGGGTGTTGCGACAACCCAGGTCAGCCCGCAGTGGATGATCGACACCACTGCGATCGCGCAGGCTCACCACATGCTGTTCACAGGGGCGACCGCAATCGGTGTGGTCGTGCCCCTCGGAGAGAAAGGCACAGAACAGGCAGTGCTCCATATGAAACAGGGGCATGTGCTGATGCAGAGTCACCTCCAGCTGGGCCGGATCGACCGCCCTGGCCAGGTCGAGCAACTGGCTCAGGTTCAGGTCATAGCTGGCGGTGAGCCGCTGAAGCCCCCAGTGCTCGAGCATCCAGCGATGGCTCAGGGGGTTGGCGACATTCAGGGAAAAGTCTCCGACGCAAGGGCCGAGGGGGCTGAGGGTTTCGAGCTGGTCGGCATTGCGCACCAGATAGCCATCGGCTTCAGCGCGAATCAGCGGTTCAAGGCTCCAGCGCTCGTCGGGCCGGGTGATGCGGGCACCGGCCAAACGGATCCCCCCTGGCCAGTGACCTCGGCCCAGCCGCACCGCAGTTTTGAGATCACTGGGGCACTCCAGATCCGCCACCACGCTGGCGATCGGGACGGCATCACCAACCTCGATCAGGGCCTGGAGCTGCTCAAGGCTGCGCACCAGCACATGCAGGGCCGGCGCTTCAGTCGCAGCGGAACGCTCCGGTCGCTGCGGCATACAGGCCGCCAGAGCAGGCTCGATCGCCTCGCGATCCGTCGCAGGCCCGGCGGATGGCGCGCTGTGTTCCGCGTGATCCGCTTCGGCCATCACCGCCAGCAAGCGTCGTCGCATCCTGTTGAGTTCGGCGACCGGCAAAAACAGCCCCTCCGCCAGGTCAAGCTCCAGTGCCTCCAGCCGCCAGCCCGTTCCGCCAAGCCGTCCCAACTGGGCCTCGAGTCGCGATCGATCCAGCGCCTGAGCCTGGGCGATCTGGAGGGGCACAGCACTCTCCACGGTGATCGGCCCGGAACGGATCGGCCCAGAGGCCAGGGGAGGCACCACCGCCTGGAGCCGAAGGGGCACCCCGACCTGACCCGACACCCGCAGCCGCAGCGGCCGCTCCAGGGCCGAGGTCTCCAGGGCCGCCTGCCGCTGCCAATGGCTCTGCCACTGGGGATCATCGGTGAGCCACACGGTGGCGCCGGGACGCAGGGCACGCACGTCGTGCCGTTTCGGCCCGAGGCGCAGACGACAGCGATCCGTTCCCAGAACTTGTATCTCCATGATCCGCCCCCCGAGCTCCCGCGGCGGCTCCAGGGGATCGGCGCTGGCGTCCTCCAGCTCCAGCTCCAGCACCAGCCCCTGCCCGGGCCGAAGCGATTCGGAGCTGCGCAACACCAACCAGCCCCGCGCTTCCACACGCTCGAGGCGCCCGATCACGGGGCCACGCTTCTTGCTCCAAAGGCCATGGACAAGCCGGCGGTGGTTCACCCCCTCCAGCCAGCCGCTCGAGAGGCCACGGGAAAAGCCCAGCTCCAACTGGCGATGAATCGCTGCAGGGTCCACGGCGAGGCCATCCAGCTGCTGGCGATAGGCCTGGGTGACCGAGGCCACGTAGGTGGGGTCCTTCAGGCGACCTTCGATCTTGAAACTGGCGATCCCCAGGTCGACCAGCTCCGGGAGCAGCGCCCAGGCCGAAAGATCCTGGGGAGAGAGCAGATAGCGCTGCTCCACCAAATCCCGCTGCTCACCATCCACAATCAGGGCATAGGGCAGGCGACAGGCCTGGGCGCATTCGCCCCGGTTGGCACTGCGCTGCCCGAGCGATTCGCTGGTGAGGCACTGCCCCGAGTAGGCCACACAAATGGCGCCATGCACAAACACTTCGAGCGGCATCGGCTGCTGACACTGACCTAGCTGCTGGCGCTGGCGCAGCTGCTGCTGCAGGCGCCGCAGGTCCTTCAGGCTCAGTTCCCTGGCGCACACCACCCGCTCACAGCCCGCCGCGGCTGCCTGGGCGACACCGGCAGCGCTGGTGATCGACATCTGGGTGGAAGCATGCAGGGCCAGCTCCGGAACGAGTTGGCGGGCAAGCATGCAAAGACCCAGGTCCTGCACGATCAAGGCATCCACCCCGGCTGTTGCGGCGGCCAGCAGCAGGCTCGCCGCGGCGGGGAGCTCATCGGTGAACACGAGCACGTTGAAGGTGAGGAACCCCCTCACGCCCCTGGCATGCAGCCAGGTCATGATCTCGGGGAGCTCCTGGAGACGGAAGTTTTCAGCCCTCAAGCGGGCATTGAAGGCCTCCACCCCGAAATAGACCGCATCGGCACCCTGGGCCACGGCAGCTTTGAGTGCGGCCCAATCACCGGCGGGGGCCAGAAGCTCGGGCAAGGTCAAGGTGTCTGAACGAGCTGTCGGGCTGGCTCGAAGCGCCGCAGGGCCTCCGCTGACCCCTCAAAACGCCAGTGCCAAGGTTCGTAACTCACCCCCTGAGGATTTGCAGGTGGGAAGGAGAGCACAAAGTGATAGCTAGCCGCATGGTCCTGGAGCCAGCGGAAGGCGCGGGTTGTTTCAAACGACTGGGAGAGGTTGGTGCCGGGCGCATCGCCATCCCCCAGATCCATGGCGAATCCCGTGCTGTGCTCGGAATAGCCCGGGGGGGCACTCACCTTGGCCCGCTCTGATGCCGTTTGGTTCCGCTCCGATTTCACATCGAAGAAAATGCCCTTCTGAAGGGCATGGGAGCGGTAACCACTGAGCAGGCGAAGATCCACACCATCGGCGGCGGCAGCCTGCTGAAGAGCCCGGAACGCCGAGGCCGCATCGGTATGGAGCTCGATGCCAGGTTCCGCAGTGACCAGTTCCGTCACAGAAGCTTCCGGGTAGGGGAAGTGTCCGAGAAGGCGACCGTCTGTGCTGGGGGTTGCCTCGATCCCTTCCACCACAACGGGCGGTGGTGACAATCTGGCCAGAAAGGACGGGCCGAAGAGCACCGTGCCCAAAGAACCGCCAAACACCAGCAAACTGGCGATCCAGACACCTGTACCGCCACGGGGACGGCGCCGCACCGACCGGGCGCGACGTGCGACCGGAATGTCATCCCGGCTGGTGCAACGGGGCGCAACGGCACGAGCCACAACGTTGATGCAGTCTTGTGACGATCGTAAGGGGGGGTGCCAGGCCCCTCCACAGCACCACCGTTGACGGTGATAGCTTCGCGTGAACAATCCAGCGGAGTCAGGCTGCGATGCTTCGAGTTGCCGTCGTCGGCGGAGGTCCTTCCGGATCCTGTGCTGCAGAAATTCTCGCCAAAGCCGGCATCCAGACCTGGCTCTTTGAGCGAAAACTCGATAACGCCAAACCCTGTGGCGGCGCCATCCCGTTGTGCATGGTGGATGAATTCGAGATTCCCGATCACATCATCGACCGCAAGGTGCGGAACATGAAAATGATCTCCCCCTCCAATCGAGAGGTGGACATCAAGCTTGATCCGCTTGGCTACGACCGGAACGCTTACATCGGCATGTGCCGGCGTGAAGTGTTTGATGCCTTTCTGCGCAACCGGGCCGCCGAGCTCGGTGCCACCCTGGTGAATGGTCTGGTGCAAAAGATCGACACCGGCAACCAACGCCAAGGTCCCTACACCCTTCATTACGCCGATTACAGCAGCGGTGGACCGACCGGTGAGATCAAAAGTCTGGAGGTGGACCTGATCATTGGTGCCGACGGTGCCAATTCCCGTGTCGCCAAAGCGATGGACGCAGGCGACTACAACGTGGCGATCGCCTTTCAGGAGCGGATCAAACTTCCTGCCGAAGAGATGGCCTACTACGAGG